>VFSW01004537.1_pt1 | contig 20690 bp, 23 predicted proteins | sample 5358111 | NCBI WGS metagenome assembly VFSW01 (sample SAMN11554181, study PRJNA540505) | mine drainage metagenome | isolation source: sediment from site ElyBrook_90M | place: USA: Ely Copper Mine, Vershire, VT | collected 2017
GAAATGGGCTTCTAGATGTCGCGCAGCAGCAGGACCGACGCGCGCGCCGAGGCGAGCCGGATCACAACCGCCGCAAAAGGATTGCCGGTAGTGGTGTTGGTAGGGCGCGCGAACGTGGGTAAGTCGACGCTGTTCAATCGAATCGTGCGGCGCGGCCGCGCGATCGTCAGTCCGATTGCCGGCACGACGCGCGATCTGAACATGGCGCGGGCCACCCACGAAGGCCACGACTTCGTCGTGATCGATAGCGGCGGACTCGAACTCGCCGCGCACGAGCATACGACGGAGCGCGCCGTGGAAGAGGCCTTGCGCGCGGTGGCCGAGGCGGACGTGGTGGTCTTTGTGATGGACGGGCGAGCGGGACTTGCGAGCGGCGATCGTGAGGCGCTCGAGTTGATTCGCGAGACCGGGCGTCCGACGATCGTCGCGGTGAATAAAATCGATCGGCCGAATCATGAGGCGGCGGCATCCGACGCTTACTCGCTGGGGGTGCCGAGCGTTGCCTTTGTCTCGGCCGCGCATGGGCTCGGCGTCGGAGAATTGCTCGATACGATTGTCGAGCAATTGCCAGCGCGTGAGGCCGCGGCGGAGGCCCTGCCGGATCTGCGACTGGCGCTGATCGGCCGACCCAACGTGGGCAAATCGTCGCTGTTGAATCGCCTCGCGGGCTTCGATCGCGCGATTGTTGACGATCGTCCGGGGACGACGCGCGACCCGGTTGACGTGCGCTTGAGCGTGGGCGGGCGCGACGTACTGTTGATCGACACGGCCGGTATTCGGCGTCCGACGAAGGTCGAGGGCGATCTCGAGCATCATTCGGTGGGCCGTGCGATCGAAGTGATTCGCCGCGCCGAAGTGCTGGTGCTGGTGATCGACGCGACCGAGGGGATCACGGATCAGGACGTGCGGCTGGCGCGGCTGGTCGAGAGCAACGATCGCGCGATGGTAATCGTGTGCAACAAATGGGACGCCGCGGCGAAGCTCGAGAAGCACGTACCGAACTTCGTGCGCGACAGATATCGCCGGTACCCGTTTCTGGATTTCGCACCGATGGTATTTACGGCGGCGATCACTGGTGACGGGGTCGATCAGATTTTGCCGGCGGCGACGCGGGCGGGAGCGGCGTGGCATGCAAATTTTCAGACCGCGCTGCTAAATCGGATCCTGGCGGAAACAGTTGCGGCGCTGGATCCGCCGCTGGTGGGGCGGCGCCGGCTGAAGCTGATGTACGTGACGCAAATCGCCAGCGCCCCGCCGCGATTGGCATTTTTCACAAATGTCGAGCACGACATTCCGGCGCATTACATCCGTTTTCTGGGCAGCCGATTTCGCGCGGCGCTCGATCTGGAGAGCGTCGGGACGCCGCTTAAACTGGAGTTTCGCCGCACTGGGCGATCATGGGCAGAATCGCGGCCAAAACGCAGCGCCGACGTGCGGCAACCTCGCGGCAATGAAACGCCCAAGCCCTCCAGCGGTACCGATACGCCGAATCAACGCAAGCGCGCACGTCCGGGCGGTCGCGTACGCAAGAAAGTTTGATTCCATCGACGGGGCCGGAAATTCTGAATGGTCCTTGCGATCATACTCGGCATGGGGCTAATGAAAGACGCAATCTCAGCAGCGGCAGGAGTCGATGGACATGAAAACGGAAACCCTCGAATATCGTGATGGCGACGTAACCTTGCGCGGATTTCTCGCGTTCGACGATCAGAAATCCGGCAAGCGGCCGGGCGTCCTGGTGATGCCCGAGGCGTTTGGGTTGGGCGCGCAGGCCAAGCGGCGCGTACAGATGCTGGCTGATATGGGCTACGTTGCATTGGGCGGCGATCCATACGGCAACGGCCTTGAATTGAACAATCTTCAAGATGCAGTTGCCCGTGCGACCGAAATCTTCGCGGACCCGGCGAAGACGCGTGCGCGGGCGCGCGTGGCGTTGGACAAGTTGGCGTCGCTGCCGCAGGTCGATCCGAACCGGTTGGCGGCGATCGGCTATTGCATGGGCGGCACCTTCTCGCTGGAACTCGCGCGCGCCGGCGCGCCGCTCAAAGGTATCGTGTCGTTTCATGGCGGTCTGCAGACGCAGCGTCCGGGGGCGGAAGGCCAGGTCAAGGCGAAAATTCTGGTGTGCACCGGAGCGGACGATCCGTTCGTGCCGCCAGCGCAGGTCAACGGCTTTGAGGAAGAGATGACGAAGGCCAAGGCGGACTGGCAGGTCATCAGCTACGGCGGCACCGTGCACAGCTTCACGAATCCAGACGCGGGCAAAATCGGCAACCCAGCGCTCGCGTATAACAAGAATGCGGACGAGCGTTCATGGAAGGCGCTGACCTCTTTCTTCCAGGAGATCTTCACGGCTTGAGATCTCGCGCGGTTCACCAGCCGAATGGTTTTTTCGCCTTGGCGAAGGCCAGGCGGAACGGCCGGGTAAGAAAATAGAGCGGGAACGGCGATGCCGGCAACGGCATCGCCTCCCAATCATCCAGCGTCGGGGAGCTTGCGCGATCGGCAGGGTAGCGAATTCGTCGCGGCGCGGTTTCGATTAAGAGCAGCGGTACGATCAGTTCCTGCGAGAGTCCTGCACGATCGTCGAAGTTGAGGAACATCGCGCGAACGACGCGGCGCGCGAGGCGATCGACGGCCGAGTCCGCGCGCATCGCGACGGGGAATTCGGATGGAGTCGCCGCGCCGATCAATTCGTGCGCGAGATGCCAGGCGGTCGCACGGCGAGGAGAGGAGCATCATGAAGATCGGTTTTTTTGCGGTGGGAATCGCGGATACGGCGCGACCCGATATGATAGTGGCGATCGCGACCAATGCCGAGCGGCTGGGCTTCTCGACCGTGTGGGCGCCCGAACACGTCGTGCTGCTGGAGAATTTCTCTTCGCGCTATCCGTATTCGGGAGACGGCAAAATTCCGATTCCGACGACCACGCCACTGCTCGATCCATTCATCGCATTAACCTACGCCGCGGCACATACGAGCCGCATACGATTGGCCACCGGTATCTGCATTCTGCCGGAACGCAACCCGCTGGTACTGGCGAAAGTCGCCGCGTCACTCGACTATCTGAGTAACGGACGCTTTGCGCTAGGAATCGGAATCGGCTGGCTGGAAGAGGAATTCAAGGCGATCGGCGTGCCGTGGAATCGGCGCACACAGCGCACGCGAGAGTACGTCGAAGCGATGCGCAATCTATGGGGCGAGGAGAACAGCAGTTACAAAGGTGAATTCGTCAGTTTCGAGAATGCGCGCAGCTTCCCCAAGCCGGCGCAGGGTCGCAAGCTTCCAATACTGGTGGGCGGCCAGACCGATCCGGCGCTCAAGCGCGCGGCTGAGTATGGCGACGGCTGGTGCGGATTCAACTTAACGCCCGAAGAGACGGCGCAGAAAATTGCGCGGCTGCGAGAACTGACGAAAGCCGCCGGGCGCACGATGGAAAATTTCGAAATATCGATGTCGCCACCTGCAACCGCGACTCCGGACGTACTCAAGCGATATCGCGACGTCGGCGTCGATGAACTATACCTATCACCTGTACTGGCAAATCCCCCACGGAACATCGGGGAGTTGCAACGGATGCTGGACAGTTTTGCGCGCGATTGGATAGAGCCGGCCAGCCGGCTGTGAGAGGAGCCCGCTCAAGCGCGAGTCTAACTCTGGGGAGATCTGCAAGATGGTAAAGTACATCATCTGCGCGCGGCGAAAGCCGGGGATGACGCGTGCAGAGTTCAGTGCCTATTGGCGCAACCAGCACGGCCCGTTGGTCAGGAGCGTTCCGGAGTTTATGCGGCATGTACGCAAATATGTTCAGTGCCATATCGTAGCGGGCGCACCTCCTCTGGGCGCAGAGGGAGCGTACGACGGCGTCGCGGAGTTGTGGTTCGACAATCCGGAGGAGATCGCGCGGGCATTCGAGGAGCCCCGATATCTTGAAATCATTCGTCCCGACGAGCTGAAATTCGTCGATATATCGAACTGCATTTCATTCATCACGGAAGAAGTCCCAATAGCTTAATCCGCGCGTCAAAATGCATCATTCACCTCCGGCTATCCGGCCACGAATGATTGATCGACTTCAAGCGATCACGAAGCGGAACGAATCGTCTTGTTTGATGATTTTCCCTGGCGCCGGCATTGCGAAGTGCGTTCCGAACACGAGCGTCTTCCCGTCAGCGTAACGTTCACAGAAAGCGCGGCGCGTTTTCTTCGCCATCGGTCCGTCATTATCGAAATTGTCGTCCCACTCGGGATAGCGGCATTGTATCGGATGATGCATCAGGTCGCCGGTAATTACGGCGTCATGTCCTTTCGATGAGATTCGTACGGAGAAATGTCCGGGGGTATGGCCGGGAGTCGACTCGAGCCAGACCTCGTCGGTTACCCGATGCTTATCATCGACCAGACTGGTCATTCCTTCCGCCATAACGGGGCGAACCGAATCGTCGATCGGATCCTTGAAGAACGGATCCTCGGAGCGGGAGAAGAAATCCCATTCGGTGCCACCGATCAGATATTTTGCGTTGGGGAAAGTCGCGACCCATTTGTCGCCTTTGAGCATGGTGTTCCAACCGACGTGATCGATATGGAGATGCGTGCAGATCACGTGGTCAATCGACTCGCGCGGATAGCCAATCTTCTGTAGGTCCTGCAGAAACGGCAGTTGTAGCTTGTTCCACGCCGGATTCGATCGCACTTTGTCATTGCCGATACACGTATCCACGATAATGCGTTTGCCCTGCGATTCGATGACGAGCGAGTGGATACTCATGACAAGTTTTCCCTTCTCATCGGAAAACGTCGGGTAGAGCCAGTCGCGCTCTTTCTGCATATTCACTCGCGTCGCGTTGGGAAGGAGAAAGGTGCCGTCCCACGGTCCTTCCGATTCGACGATTCGAGAGACCTTCACGTCGCCGATATTCCACTGGTTCACCGGTCAAGCTCCTTTTCTCTGCGTGCAATTTTGCGACTGTAATCGAGGGATAATGTTTATCGTGACTACAGCGATGCCGGCAAGCGTGAAGATTATCGTCACGTTGCCGACCGGTCGCCGTCAGCGGCCAATGAAGTTGCGATGTGAATCACCGCCGCATTTGCGGAGGACGATCGCGAGTAGTAAATGCCGAGTAGTAGATGCAAAGTTAAGCGCGAAGGTTAAACTTCCACGCGATTACCCCGGAGCGTAAGAATGTTAAAAATTGGCATGATGCAGGATTTTCGTAACCCGCGCGAATGGCGGAGGCCCAGCGCTGAACTTTACCGGGCAATTCTCGATCAAATCGTTCGCGCCGAGGAACTCGGCTATGACAACGTGTGGCTGACCGAGCATCATTTCGCCGACGACGGTTACAATCCGTCGCTGATGCCGACCGCGGCTGCGATCGCATCGCGCACGAATCGCATACGGATCGGGACGTTCGTCCTGCTGCTACCGTTCCAGCATCCGGTACGAGTCGCAGAGGATGCTACTTGCGTCGACATCTGGTCCAATGGCCGCTTCGACCTCGGTGTTGGACAAGGCTATTCGTATAAGGAATTCAATGCGCTGTGCATGCGGCGCGAGGAACGTTCCGCGCGCTTTGCGGAGGGCGTCGAAATACTGAAACGGCTGTGGACCGAAGATAGCGTCACCTTTGCGGGGAAATTCACGCAAATCAAGGAACTAACGTTATCGCCGCGGCCGGTACAGCAGCCGCACGTACCGCTCTGGCTGGGCGCACGCACGGAGAAAGCGACGCGGCGGGTTGCCCGTCATGGATGCCATCTGCTTGCTACAATCGGCCCCGATCCCGCGCCTTGGTACCTCGATGAACTTGCGAAGACGGGTCGCAAGCCGGTGGACTTTTCGATTGCGCAGTTGCGCCTGGTCTATGTAGCAAAGTCGGAAGATCAGGCGTGGGAAGATACGCAGGATCATATTTTCAGCATGATGGAGTTTTACGGCGACATCCTGGCCGAGGCGAATGACGCACAGGGCGATAAGGAAGTGTTTCAGTTCAAATCGCCGCGCGAGCTTCGCCATTCTGCGATGGGAAAGGCGATGATGATTGGGACGCCCGATCAGGTCGGGCGCAAACTCGAGCAGTTTCGTAAGGACTTCGTCTGTACGCATCTGATTATGAGCACGCAACTGCCGGGGCTCGATCCGAAAAAGGGCACCGCGTCGCTGGAACTGTTCGCGCGGGAGATCAAGCCCTCGCTGCGAAAATCGTAAGCCAGTACCGAGCCAGAAATGACCTTCGGTCGAAAATTTGAGCGCGGACTGCAACTGATGATGGAGTCGATCGTCGAGATGCAGTCCAGCGCAATCGCGACCCAATCCGATGCGGGAGCGATGCAGGCTGAGTTGGCCGAACTGGCTATTCTGCGTGGCCGGCCCGCCTTCTACCCGTACCTGGGATCCGGCGTTGGTCGTGGCGCGCGGGCGATGCTGGCGGACGGCCGCTGGGTGCTCGATTTTGCGCTGGGTGTCAGCGTCCACTTTTTCCGACATGGGAATCGTGATCTGATCGAAACGGCGATTCGCGCGGCGGCCGCGGATCTCGCGATGCAGGGAAACCTGATTTTCAATCGTGAGTATCATGCGCTGATGAAGACCCTGCTCGCGCATGCGCCACGCGGGATGGAGCATTGCTGGCTCACGTTGTCGGGCGCCGATGCGAATGAGAATGCGCTCAAGATTGTGCGCCAGAAACGCGACGGGCGGCCCGGCCTAATCGCGTTTCGCGGAGGTTTTCATGGACGCACGTGCGCGATGGCCGAAATCACCGATCGCCCCGATTATCGACTTGGCCAGCCGGTCACCTTCCCAGTACATTACGTGCCCTTCTACAACCGGAACGATCCGCACTCGGCAACACTCGTGCTGGAGGCGCTGCGAGAAGTTATCCGTCGCGACGGCGACCGCATATCAACTTTTATCGTAGAGCTAGTTCAAGGCGAAGCGGGATTCGTCACAGCGCCGCGAGAGTTCTTCGTTCCGCTTTTCGAGGAATGCGCTCGCGCGGGAATTATCGTGTGGGTGGATGAGGTTCAGACCTTCGGCCGCACTGGTGAGTTATTTGCGACTACCAGGTTGGACCTCGCTGATTACGTCGAAGTGATAACAATCGGAAAGATTCTTCAAGGTAGCGCGACACTTTACGGTAACAACCTCGCGCCGGATCCCCGTCTCGTGTCCGGCACTTTCTCCGGCGCGACGGTCGCAATGGCCGTCGGACGTAGAATCGTCGAAAAGCTCACTGGCGAGGGGTTTTTCGGACCGCGCGGGCGCGAAATAGAATTGGAGCGGCTGACGCGGGAACACCTCGAACGTCTTGCGCAACAACATCCAGGCGCGATATCGGAGATAGACGGCGTCGGCGCGATGCTGGCGTTTCGCCTCGGCGACGGTTCACTGGAAGCGACCCGCGCATTCATCCGGCGCTGCTTCGATCAAGGACTCGCACTCTACTACGGCGGTCATGAGACCGCCTGCATTCGACTCTTCCTGCCGGCGGGGTGCCTCACCGCGGATGAATTAGCGGATGCGTTTACGATCCTCGCTCGGTGCATATAGGTAATCGATTGCATCGAAGTGAGTAGTTTATGAGTACCATCGATCCGGCAATTGTGACTATGTGCATGCGGCTGATTGCGATACCGAGCGTCACTAATGAGGGCACGCGGCAAATCGCCGAGTTCTGCGCGAACGAGATACTTGCGCCGCGCGGAATTGAAGGCCGCATAATCCCTTCATCAAAGGAGGGGCGAGCGCAAGTCAATCTGGTTGCTTTCGTTGCTGGAGCAAATCGGGAAGCGACGCCGTTGGTGCTCAACACTCATCTCGACACGGTGCCGCCCGGCGAGCCGGCGTTGTGGACGGAGTGTGGTGGGAGGCCGTTCGAAGCGTCGATCCACGGTGATCGGATCTACGGTCTAGGCGCCGCTGACACCAAACTCGATTTTGTCGCGAAAGCGACGGCACTTGCTCAGTGCGGCGTGCCGGGCAGGGATGTGTGGCTAGTCGGTACGTTTGGCGAGGAGCACGGACTGGTCGGTGCAAAGGAACTGGCGGCAAGCGGTATGCTTCCGCGTGGTGCAATCGCGATGGTTGGCGAACCGTCGCATTTACAGGTGATTACGGCACACAAAGGCCTGATGGCTTATGAACTGGCTATCGAGTTCATTCCTACTCGTATCGCTGAGGAGACCGAAGTACGGAAGACCTTTCACGTCGGGAAGGCGGCGCATTCGAGCACACCTGCCTTGGGCGAGAATGCGATCACGAAAGCAATTACGACGATTAGCTCGAAGCCGAACCTGCAGGTTGTATCGATCGATGGGGGAGACGCAGTAAACAAAGTACCGGCGCATTGCGAGGTTGTCGTGGCGGCCGAATCAGCGGCAATGCTCGGCGCGCTTCATGGGGAAGTAATCGGTCGTGCTACTCATATTATTCCGGCTGATGCGATCTCCGTCGTTTTGCAGTTTATTCAAGCGTTGAATCACTTCGCGCAATACGCTGGTCCGGCCGAACCCGACTATGCGGCGCCCACGCTGACTTCAAACCTGGGTATGATCAACACGCGTGATAATCGAATTGTCATACAGTTCGAATTGCGCCCGCCACCATCGCTCGCACTCGAGGTAATTCGCGATGGCGTCGATGCGATCGTACATCATCTTACCGATGGTACTGAGAATCTGAAAGTTAGACTCATCGAGAAACGTGCGAATCCGGGTTTTCGCAGTTCAAGTGGGAGTGAGGCAGTTGAGCTTGGTATGATGGCCCTCGCGCGCGCGAATCTGCCCCTGGAGAACGGCGTCAAGGCTGGGTGCACGGAGGCGGGAGTCTATGCGGCCATAGGACTCCAACCGGTTGTATTCGGGCCGGGGCCTTCGACCGGTGTGATTCATGCTCCCAATGAGTACAACCTGCTATCGGAGGTAGAAGCGGCGGTGCGATTTTATCGCGCGTTGCTCGAGTGAGTACCGGGAGCGGCTCGCGAGATGTAGCTATGGTAGCGGCATGATGTCGAGTACGGTACCTTCGCGAACGGAAAGCGTCTTGAGGATATCGCGCGCGAGCACGATCCGACGTTGCTCGATGATCACGTTTGCCTGCACGGTGCGAAAGCCTTTCGGGCCGGCAACTCCTATGAGATAAGGCCGTGATGTTTCCGCGTCCGACTGGCCAACCGCTGCCTTGAACGTCCGACACTCCCTTACCGGCACGAGATCCTCAATGGAAGCTCCGTAGTACGGCCCGGCGTCGAACGGGTCAATGTGCTCGAGGAATTTCATTCCCGCTCTTTCGAGTAGCTTTACGGCGCCGCGACTCGCGTCGGCAACCTGGCCAAGCGACTGAACAACTTCCGGGGGCATCAGGAACGTATAAAGGGGCGAGTCGGGAAAGAGCGTCCGGATGAACTCCTTGTCGTGCGTCGAAAGTAGGTCCGCTTCGCGATATGACAATCCAGTAACGAGGCCGCCATAATAATCCCAAAAGAGATTTCCGTGATTCGGCGTCGAGGGCGCTAGCATTTCGGCGATCAGTTTATGTTCGAAGCGACCGCGATGCCGCGCGATGTACAAAAACCTTACCCACGAAATCTGCGTGCCGATGCGCTCCGGATGTCCGCGCATCGCAGGATCGACGATAAGGCCGCCAAGTTCCGAAGGTCCATCCATCGAATAGCGCAAGCGCAGATACGGGTGTCGAAACATGCGATGCAGCGACTGCGAGTACCGCTCGTCCGTATTCATCTCGAAATAGTAATGCGGTGAGTCTGGAGTGCCGTGCTTACCGATGATCATCGAGACCGCTACGATCCGATGCGACTGAATCTCTTCGGCGCAGAATATGTAAACGGTATTTTCCCGCCGGCGCAGTCTGCCGGCGAACGACTTAGCTGAACGATCGAGCACGGTGGCCAATGCGGCCGAATCGGTGGGTAGATTAATTGAGTCCAGCTCGCGTGCCAGCCGGAGAATGTGGCGATGGTCCCGCGGGCCTGCCTGACGAATGAGGAATGAGGGCTGCATTGAGACTCCGGTTCGAGACTACATTCGGTAATGCGCCCCGGGATTTCAATAGGTCATTTTGGCGATGTGTTCGCGGTCTGATTCGCGTGTGCGGTTACGCGCGTTCCGGGAATAGGTGATCATAGCGGCGTTCCGCGCGAAAAGAGACAGCGGCCGGGTCATTCGATAGTTCGTCCGAGGGTCCAAGGTCGAGGATCATGCATTTGATCGAGCCGCCGCCTTTAGCGAGAAATTCGCTGACATCGACCAGAGCTGGTTCAACGCCATTTGTCCGAATTCTGGTGCAGAGGGCTTCGCTCACGCCGAACGGCATGAACAGGCTGAATCGGCCGTCGTCTTCGATTTGAAAGGAATTCGCCGCATACAGCGCGGCGTCGTTATCGGACAGTTCGCTCAACCGAGCGCCAAACGTCTTTCGCAAGCGCTCCTGTGAGTCCTGGGTGAGTCCACTCATATAAGCGAGTACGTATTCGCGCATCGGCCCGTACGAGCAGAGTACGGTGTCTCCGTGGTAGTGGGCCTCGAGGCAAAGTTCGAGAGAGAGGATGACGCGGTTCGCCGCGATTCGCTGGAGCTCCCCAAGCGTCCGTTCATCCGAGCGAAATCCATAAACCCGCTTCCAGGGAGGCAATGCGAAAGCCGGCACGAAGCGCTGCCGTTCGACTCGTCCGTGCGTGAAGATCATATTCTCACCCGCCGGAAAGAAATCGGCCTCGCCTTCGAATCGTGCTTGAACCTCGCTGGTAGCAAAACCTAACGATTGAATGAACGATCGGTACACTTCACGCTCGCCGGCACGGGTGGGTAACAGATTTGAGAGGTGAAAGGTCTTGTGCGCGAATGAGCAACCCTGCAGCGGATAAAGGAATCCCGCGTTAGCAGGATAGACCAGACCCGTAAGATGTTTATCGGGCGGAATTACGAGGACTTCCGCGCCCTGAGCCAACAGCGCCTGCGCCATCATATGCCATTGCTGGCGGGCCCGGTTCGCATCGACAGTCTTCTTCAGCCCGAGAACATTGCGCGTATGAGGATTCGCTCCGCCCTTGACGGAGAAAAATTGTGGATCGCCCATCAGGATGGTTCGTGGCATCGTGAATAGTCAGTCGTGCATTCGGGCGGCTTCTATGTACTCCGGACTGTGCACGGCAAAATCTCGTAATTGAACTTAGCAAAGATGGGGAAGATGGACCAGAAATCGAGTCGTCACCTCGCGGTCGTTGACGTGAGTTCCGATCGCGTCTAAAGAGAACTATTAGGCCGCAGTTTCACTGGGAGATTTGCCAAATGAGTACAAGCGAACTTGAGAAACGCGTCACCGTCCTCGAAGACATCGAGGCGATAAAAAAACTGAAGGCACGTTATTGCGCAATCTGCGACGACGATCACAATCCTGATAAAATTTCGAGCGTGTTCGTCGAGGATGGGATATGGGAAGGTGGCGACTTCGGCAAAGCACAAGGACATCAGGCGATTCGAAAACTGTTCGAAGGCTTTCAGAAGTTGATCAGCTTCTCACAACACAACCTGATGAATCCGATCATCGAGGTTGATGGTGACCATGCGAAGGGCACTTGGTATCTGCTCGGGCCGTTCACCTTTCGCGAGAAGAATGACGCCAGGTGGATTGCCTGCCGCTACGAGGATGACTACGTGAAAGTGAATGGTGAATGGAAGTACAAGCATCTTCGCGCAATCATCAGGGTGGCCGCTTCGTATGAGGACGGTTGGGCCAAGCTGAAATGAATCGCGATTAGTGCGCCGCGTCTTGCTGGGATAGTCAGCCTGGGAGCTGATTATTCAGTTGGTTAATCCGGTGTATTCGCGTTGGTCATATTATCGCGGAGAGAAATAGTCCAATACCGGTAATACCCAGGACGATCGACCCATACCATACTAGCCGCATACGCGTGAGCGCCGCTACTGCGCCGAGTGCAATCGCGACCTGGAAGAGCGCTACGCTATCCGCGAAGCGATGATGCCGATGCAGCAATTGGTCGGCTTCGAGTTCCTTGGAGTTGCGTTCCCGTTCCTTGTTATGTGCTACTTCGGACAGGTCATGCTGCTCGTGCGCATAGCGCTGCCGTTCGATCGCGAAGGAGGGCGGCGGCGTTTTCCCGGCAGCGGTCCAGGCCGATTCGGAGGCCTTCTGTATTGCCGATTTGATTCCCTTGGCCTGGTAGGCCGCCCATTGGTCCGAAGCCTCGGCCTGGAGACGGGTGGCTTCTGTCTTGAGCAGAAGGGCTTCGTTGACTGTGCCGCCTGCCTGTAACGCGGCGACTGCGGCGAACGCGGCGAAAATCGCGGTAGTCAGTGCGATCGCCTTGAGCATCCGGCCGCCCTCGTGTTCTACTTCTTCGTGGATTTCTTCGTGAAGCTTGTCGAGATCCAGTTCGGGTTCCTCAGGCATTCAAAAGCTCCTCCGAGACGATGCTTTGATCGTCAAACTGGCAACAGAATAAATCGGCGCTCCAATTATTTTACACCGCCGTATGATGCGTCCAACTCATTTGATTCCCGAATCACGAATGCGTCGTTTGTACGGTCGCATTCGGCTCCCGAGAAAGGATGGATTGACCTCTGACGCGGCTTGCCGTTCGCAGCATACTTGCGCAGTTAGACGAGTTAGGGTTCAATTCAGACTCCCCTACCATATGGAGTAGAGATGGAACGTTCGCCTTCCACAGTTCAAGAGTCCCTGCGACGCGGAGACGGATTTTGGCTGCGCGTTTTGATCCTATTGTCAATTGTACTTTCGGCGGGAACTGCGGCTGCGCAGAATATGTACATTTATCCGACGAAAGGACAGAGCCAGGCGCTACAGGATAAGGATAAGTACGAGTGCCACACGTGGGCGGTCAAACAGACCGGCTTCGATCCGACCAATCCTCATGCGGCTCCTCCGGTTTCCGCTGGTGCTCAACCCTATCAGCCTTCTCAGCCGCATGTCCTGAAGGGGGCGGGTCGTGGTGCAGCGCTTGGAGCCGTCGGTGGTGCGATTACCGGTGACGCCGGCAAAGGCGCCGCAGCCGGAGCAGCGATGGGCGGACTTGCGGGTGGATTTCGCCGTCGCGACGAGCGGAGGCAGCAATTCACGCAGGCTCATGCGAATGCTACTGCCGCTCAGCGGAGTCAAGGGGTCGCCTATCAGCGCGCAATGGCAGCATGTCTCGAAGGCCGTGGTTACACCGTGAAATAGGTATTCCTCACACCTTCTCCAGTGCGCATTAGTTGTCGGGGCGGTGGCCATTGAAACGACGATTCAGGGGGTGGTCCGCCTGCACCCGCGGTTCATTGCGACATCGACAGCAAAAGCTGCTCCATCGGCTCTTGATTTATTCTGATTAACCCGCGTTCAGGTTGATTCAAATCCAGCGTGACGTAAACGGCACAAGTTACCAGCAGGATAAAGCACAAGGTGCCGATGATATCGGGTTTGGCCGTTCCACCCTGCTCGCGTCCGATCAACAGCGTTGAAACTATCGCGGCCGTGAACAAGAGTATTACGATGCTCTCTGGTAATCGGTCCCTGACTGCGGAGAGACGAGCGGCGTGGTTGCTGGTAACTCCATTCAATGTATTGGTCAGCGACACCGCGATGGGTGTGCCGTCAGACAGGGCTTGCGAAACAAGGTCAACCATTTGCCCGTGCATCGATTGGAACTGTATGAGCGAATCGTCGAATGCCTGTCGGTCGAGGCGTTGACGGGCAAGATTTAGGCGTACCTTGGCGTAATCACGAATGACGGCTTGTAGTTTTGTTCGCACCGGCTCCTTGAGCAAGCTAGCGCAGGTATAGAAGTCGCCAATCGCGTTGCTATCGGCGACCAGCATCAACCTGCGTTGATCGAACTTGCCGATCGAGGTCGAAAACGTAAAGGCTAGAAGGAGTCCAAGGACGGCCACGCTAGCGTCGTCGAACTTCGATCCTGCCCATTCGCCTTCGCGGGTTCGCATTCGTTGTCCGATCCAGCAGCCGATGCGCCACGCGGCCAGCATCGAGGCGGCCAACACCGCGGACACTAAGCGGGAATCCAGGTATGCGAAAGTGACAATATCCATGTTTCAGGTCCTTGGCGATTCCGGGGAATCAGGGATTGAGGGCCGCGAGTACCGCGGGGTGATTTCGCTGATCGGCTGGCTCGACGAGGCCATGCGAGGTTGGCTTTGTTTTGTAACCGCCGATGAGGGCTCCTTGCCTAGAGTAGCGAGGAAGATCGATCGGCTGGAGGCCGATTGCGACCTGGCGATCAATTTGACGCGAAGACTCATGCCATTATTGCTCGGGCACATATCTACCATGCACCGGCGAGGGACGATCAACCCAGTGCGAAGATTGATTTTTCCGGCAGATATCGACCCCACAGGAGCGAGGCACCATAAACTTAATCTGAAGATCGATTGGCATGTTCATTTCCCCGGACATATATGTTTCACGCACCAGTGAGGACGGATCCTGCTTGCGTTATCCGCAGACGTCGACTGCCTGAGATGGCCGGCATGAACGCCTCAGCACGCCGGTCGGCATGGTTGCGGAGAGTGGGGTTGTTGGGGGCCTGAGCCTTGCGGGATGGCTTCCGCCTGGCGAGTTGCCGCAGCAACTCTTTGATTGACGGCTCGCGGACTAGCCGATGTGGCTCGCCCAGTGTCCTAGTAGGAAGATACTCCTTAGAGACGACCGCGTCAAATTTTTCCGCCGGACGGCGCGATAGAAGCGATGACGACAACGCCGAATCTATAACAATTTTCGCATGGAACGGACTGCGCGTGGGCGCGGCTCAAACACGTGAAGGTCGGAAGCAAAATCGTGGTCACGCTGACAGTCTCGACGCTGCCGTCCGAACGGAAATTCTTCTTCGCGGGAATGTTCGGAAATTCCCCCGCTGCTTCATATAGTTCTGATCCTCAGTTGTGCGCCCGAATTTCAAGCACCCTAATGCGGACATCGTACTGGTGTGCGCGGGAGGTATAAAGTACGTTACGTGCGGGTGCGTCGTGGGCGGTTGCCTTCGACACCGCATAAGTTAACGCACAGGTCGCGAGTAGGATTGTTTTGGCTATGAAATCCAAGATCGAGGAGTCGGCGATCGATGCGGTGCTGGAGGCGAACCAGCGCTATGCGCCGGACTACGACCCGACGGCGGTATCGCCGCGTCCTCGCCGGCGGCTTGCGGTCGTGACCTGCATGGATACCCGGTTGTCGTACCGTGCGATGGGGTTGTTGCCCGGCGATGCACATATCATTCGTAACGCCGGCGGCATCGTGACGGCAGATGCAGTGCGATCGCTACTGGTTTCAAAGTACCTGCTAGGAACGCGGGAGATCATGATCGTCAATCACACGGATTGCGGATTGATGAAGGTGACAGAGGAGGAGCTCCATCGCCGGATCGAAGATGAGGCGGGGGTTCCGGCGAACACCCCGGTTACCTTTCATGCGTTTAGCGACGTTGCGGAAAATGTACGCCAACAGATGAGAACTCTGGCGGCGCATAACTGGATCGGCGATTCGGTGATTCGCGGATTCGTTTACGACGTCGCGGACGGGCACTTGCGGGAAGTCGCGTTTTTGTAACGAAGCGCAGGGCAAGAATGGTCAAAGAACACGGAACTATAGATTTTTCTGAAACCTCATAAGGGTTCAGACTTCCCATTTGGGAAGAGCGAGTAGCTCTCGGTCGAGCGATTGTGCACTAGTCATTCAAGCGTTGAAAAAGACGAGGGCGCGGACTTCGATACTTTCGCGGGCGGGGGCGTCGGGCGGCGCTGTGGGATCGGCAAAAGCGGTATGGGCGGTGAAGCGGGCGCGGCCGTCCTGAACGGAATCGAAGCACTTGAGCAGGAGAGCTTCGTTAGTACCCATCGCGGGGAAATAATACCATTGATGGTTCGCGCTGAAGTGGAACAGATATACTTCGTGCTTCACGCCTGCGGTAGTCGGGATGCGGTCGTCGGGGCTCATGCTTAGCGCGTCGCACACGGCCAGTGGAGTATCGCGCACAGTTCCCTTAATCGATCGCCATACGTTGATTACCGCATAGCGGCGGCGCAGGAGCGCGTCCGCTTCCGCCGGCAGATAGAGCCGGACGCGTTCGGGGGCTGATACTTCGGTGTAATCGTCGTGGACGACATGGACCGGGCCGCGCACGTCACCGACGCCGCGGCGCGGCGCGCAGCGGACGTCATGTTCGAAGGCGACTGCCCGAGTCGCACCGGTAGCGGTCATGAGCAGACGCTCGACTTCCGGATAGTAGATGGCGCGGACCTCGGCCGGGTCGTAAAAGTTCGACACCGCAGTCTCATGATGGCGCAGTTCGAATCCCTGACGATCGAGCGACAAACGTTGGACCATCGCGCGTCCGTCGTGAATCGGCACCGGATGTGAACGGTGGCCATCCGCGTAGTTGAGCGCGACCTTAGGAAGGTCGGCATTAGCAGGGTAAGTGGTCATCTTAATCTGCATGCGCCGCCCGCGCAGGGCTTGTCAGTCCGCGCTGCCGACGCAAGGCTTGTAAGTCCCGGGATCATAGCTTCGAGGCCGGTTCGAGCCAATCGCGAGCGGCTTTTTCGAGTACGCTCTGCGCTTCTTCCGGGGTGTGCGGCGAGCGCATCGCGGTAACCACGAATTCCTCGACGCCGGCGTCGCGATTACGCGTGAGGTCGTCTTTAGTGATCGGCTTACCGGAATTGGAAACGGCCAGCTCGACGTCGGAACGCTTGCGGCCGTTGGCCTTGAGCAGTTCCTCGATACGTTTGATTTTGACCGCGGCCTCAGCGGGCGTGAGGTTGAAGCCAATCCATCCGTTGCCGTAATCGGCGACGCGGCGCAAGGCGGGACCGCTTTCGCCGCCGAAGAAGACCGGCAGGTCCGCACCGCGCACCGGCTTGGGATTCGCGCGAACCCTTTCGAAGTCCACGAACTCACCGTGATAGCTACTAAGCGGATCGCCCCACAGACGGCGCATCGCCTCGATATATTCGCGCGTGCGCTGCGCGCGCCGCTCCCACGAGATGCCGAGAGCGCGAAACTCTTCTTCGAGCCAGCCGACGCCAACGCCGAGTGTCACGCGGCCTTCGCTCAAACAATCGAGAGTCGCGATCACTTTCGCGAGTACCAGCGGATTGTGCTCGGGGACGAGGCAGATCGCGGTGGCGAGGCGGATTTTTTCGGTCACGGAAGCGAGCGTACACAAGGTCAAAAACGGATCGGCGATCGGGGCGTCGGTTGGAGCGGGGAATTTACCGCCATCGTGATACGGATAGCGCGAGGCGTAATCGTCCACCAGGATTACGTGCTCGGGAGCCCACAAGGTCGAGAAGCCGAGACGTTCGGCGTGATGGCCGAAGGCCTTCATCACCGACATGCCTTTGACGCGCCCGAAAACTACCGCCATAACGCCGACTTTCATTTGAGTAACTCCTTTGGCGTGACTATCGAGAGCCCGGTACGCGCCCGCGATCTAATCTGATGCAGATGCAGAATGCCTTATGCAGTTTGCCCTACACAGTTGATTAGGTCAGTCCGGGGCCGTCTTGCAAGGCCGGAGGGGACGGTGTCGCTGGATCAAATTGATCACATGAAGGTCAAAATCCGTCGAGAGCGTGCATTGGCAACGCGGAATTGGTATGTCCGCATCTATATCGATAATTGCGCGCGCAGCGTGAGCTGCGTGAGAGGAAGCAAAATGAAACTCGGACTTACGATCGGATATTCGGGCGCGGACATGCGGCTGCCAATCGAGCGCGTCCTGCGGGCCGAAGCGCTGGGCTACGATTCGGTCTGGACCGCAGAGAGCTACGGCTCGGACGCGGTCACTCCGCTGGCCTACCTGGCGGCAGTCACCAAACGCATCCGGCTGGCGACCGGAGTGATCCAGCTAGCAGCGCGCACGCCGGCGAATGCGGCGATGTCGGCGGCGACGGTTGACGCGCTCGCGGGGGGAAATCGCTTTATCGTGGGACTGGGGGGTTCGGGACCGCAGATCGTCGAAGGCTGGTATGGCCAACCGTGGGGCCGCCCGTATTACCGGCTGCGCGATTACGTGACTATCATGCGCAAGATTTTTCGGCGCGAAGAGCCGGTGGTTCACGCGGGCAAGGAGATTTCGTTGCCCTATACCGGACCGGGATCGTCGGGACTCGGGAAGCCGCTCAAATCGATCCTGCACATGAATCCCAACATCCCGATAATGCTCGGTGCCGAGAATGAAGCCGTCGTCAAGTTATGCGGGGAGTTGTGCGATGGCTTGCTGCCGTTGGGTCTGGTGCCGGGGACGTTCGCGAAATATCGGCCGTGGCTCGAAGCGGGATTCAAGCGGTGATCGATCGCGACGTCAAAACGGCGCGCGGCCGGATGAAGCCCGACATCGCGCTCTACGCGGGGGGGATGGGGGCGCGCAGCAAGAACTTTCATAACGACCTGATGGTCCAGCAAGGATTTCCCGAGGCCGCCGCGCGAATCCAGGAATTGTATCTCGCCGGACACAAGGCCGAAGCGGCTGCGGCGGTGCCTGACGAGCTGTGCGATCTGCGCGCGTTGGTGGGCCCGCCCGAGCGGATCCGCGAACGCTATCGCGCATGGGAGAGTTCGGGAGCGACCGGCCTGTTGATACGCACCGCGCAGGACGCGGCGATCGATTTGATGGCGGAAGTTACCGGCACCGCGCGCGGGTAGAGGGAGGAGAGGAAAGAAACTGAAACCTCAGTGAGGTTTCAGACTTCCCGCAGGGCCTAATGCTCGCGATGCTCGGGGTGTCATCAGGCGGGACGTGATCATTTGACAAAGATATCCAGCGGGAGCACCGCGCGGACGACGAAGTTGGGAACGTCAACGACCTCGTTCAGCCGCAGATCGACGGCGACGCTGCAGATGGCGTAGGCCTGTGCGCGGCTGAAGCCACGACCTTGCAAATACTCGATCATCGCGAGTAACGCGTTACGGGTGGCCAGCGTCGCGTCTTCGGATTCCTGAACGTCTTCGCCGCGCATCGCGAGCCCGGTGGTGGCGTAATAGCGGCGCAAAGTTCCGGAGCCTTCTACACCGGAGAACTGCAACGTGTCGATGTCGCTTGCCCGAATCGCGCTGGATGGACTACAGATTGAGACTCAAACCATTTTCGCCACCCAAGGATTTCAGGAGGAAGAACCTTATGGCCGCAGCACTCTACGATATTCCGGTCCACAGCATCGACGGCAAACCGGCCTCACTGGCCGATCACAAGGGCGAGGTGATGCTGGTCGTGAACGTCGCCTCGCAATGCGGGTTGACGCCGCAATACGCCGAACTCGAAGAGGTCTATGAAAGCTATCGCGATCGTGGACTGGTCGTGCTGGGCTTTCCGGCCAATGAATTCGCCAAGCAGGAGCCCGGATCGAACGCCGAGATAAAGCAATTTTGCGAGACGAAATTCGGCGTGAAGTTCCCGATGTACGAAAAGATTGTGGTCAAAGGCGAGGGACAACATCCACTTTACCGCGAGCTGATCGCGGCGCGTCCAACGGCGCAGCAGAACCCCAGCGGGACGCTGCGCAAGACGCTCGAGAAGCATGGCCTCGCGCCCACCAATGACACCGATATCATGTGGAATTTCGAGAAGTTCCTGGTGAATCGGCGCGGTGAGGTGGTCGGACGATTCGCGCCGGATGTAACGCCGAAAGACCCGGCGATTACCAGCGCGATCGAAGCGGAGTTGAGCAAACCGGCATAGCGAACGCGGCAAAGCGGAAGCGGTGAATCGCGCGGAAGCTGGGCATGCGCTTTTAGTTAGGGAGCTCACTTCCACGCGGTCGCGCACCCTCGCCGAGTCGGGAGACGTGGGAATGGACAAGGCGTCGATAATCGCTCTTTGGGAGCAGCACGTCGAATGCGAATTCGCGACACGCGATACTGAAGCGACGCTCGCAACGATGGTCGAGGACGCCTATGTGAACCACGTTCCGGTGCTCACCGGAGGCATCGGCAAGGAGCAACTGCGCGAGTTCTACGCCCGCAGCTTTATCCCGCAGATGCCTCCCGACACCAGGATCACGCTGGTCTCGCGCACGGTCGGCGACGATCGGATCGTGGATGAAATGGTCTTCCATTTCACACACTCGATAGCGATGGATTGGATGCTGCCGGGAGTCGCTCCTACTGGGAGGTGGGTGGAGGTTCCACTAGTCGCGATTGTGCACGTTCGCGACGGCAAGCTCGCGCACGAGCACATCTATTGGGATCAAGCATCGGTGCTGGTGCAGCTTGGTTTGCTTGACGCGACCAGGCTGCCGATCACGGGTGTCGAATCGGCGCACAAGGTGCTCGATCCGAAACTGCCGTCAAACGAATTGATGGATCGTCGCAAGGGTTAGACGCTAGATTAAATTGTGAGAAAGGATCGTTTGATGGCGCCCATATCACGACACCTGCTAGTGGCATGGTCGAAGATAACGGACGACCTTGATGAACGGAGAGAATAAATTATGAGTAACGCCCCGGAAAGGCCCCAGATCGGCACTATCGACTGGGCGTCGAAGCCCAAACGAACGCAAGAGTATTACGATCAGATCAAGCAGAAGTTCGCCGAGGAACGCGACCTCCGGTTGAGCTACCGCCCGGCAGGCACGAAGCAGTACTCCTCGGACCTCGACGGTTCGTTGGCGCGTTACGAAATCGACCCATACGGCGGTG
>VFSW01004538.1_pt1 | contig 20689 bp, 16 predicted proteins | sample 5358111 | NCBI WGS metagenome assembly VFSW01 (sample SAMN11554181, study PRJNA540505) | mine drainage metagenome | isolation source: sediment from site ElyBrook_90M | place: USA: Ely Copper Mine, Vershire, VT | collected 2017
CGTATACACAGATGGACCCGCATCGATCCTTCAGAAGCGCCAGCCATTGGGTCGAGAGCATACCCTGAATGTTGCAGGTCAAATCTTTGGAGTCATCCCTTTCATGGACACCACGACAGTCGTCAACCAGAGCCGTAACAATACGATAGGTGATCGCATCGAAGTAGCGGAAACCTCCTGGCCACGGATGCGGGGCCTGCTGGGCCGCAAAGGCATCGACGCCGGCGGTGGGCTTTGGATCAGGCCGTGCTCCGGCGTTCACATGTTCTTCATGACCTTCCCCATCGACGTGGTCGGCCTCGACAAGCACCTCCGCGTCGTCAAGCTCTGGCCCCGCCTCGCTCCCTGGCGCATCACTTCCATCAGCCTCAAGATGGCCAGCGCGATGGAGTTACCCGCCGGCCACATCTCCCGGTACGGCATCCAGATAGGCGACCAGCTTAGCTGGACCTCAAACTGATTCCCTCAGGCGCTGCGCTCTCTTTAGGTTTGGAGGACTCCGTTTCCTGCTTTCGGCCCACCCACCGCGCAACCGCATACGCACAAAGCACCGTAGCCAGCGGATCAAGCACCAATCGAAATCGCGAATCCGCATGCGTGATGTAGTACGGCAGCGGGAAGAACAGCAGCGGCCCGGCGAAGAGCATCGCCACGCCGCGCCGGCGCTCCCACAGCAGCACAAATCCCGCCAGCCCCAGCACGGTCGTCGTCGCAATGTGCAGTACGATCAGCGCCTGAGAGTTACGCGACCACAATCCCAGCCAGAACTGCGCAACGCGCTTCGCCGTCAGCCGTACAAATCGTCCCGGCTGCGCGCGGATCGCAGTCTCCGCCATTGCGGTCTTTTCGCGCATGTAGCCAACCTCGCCCAGCGCTGCATATTGCGCAAACTCCTGCGCATTCACGTTGGGATGGAACTCCGCGGAAAACTCCCCATCCGATCCGGCTCGATTTCCCTGCCAGAGCTCATAGCCAAGGTTGCTCCGCAGCGGGATGAACGCATGCATTTCAAGCTCGTTGCGCACAGGCCAGGCGACGAAGAGTACTGCCCACGTCGCGACCAGTAGGACCACCGACTGAACGCGTGATCCCGCACCACTGCGATGGATCGCCCACGCGCCCACGCTGAGCAGCGCCAGCATCAGCGAAGGATTGATCAGCATCGCGCCGGCGAAGAACGCACCCATGACCATCCATTTCCATGGCTTTGGCCACGCTGCACAATGCATCGCCAGCGCCAACGACGCGGTAAGCATCGTCGTAGAAAGACCGCTTTCCCAGAACACCGCGGGCATCCACCACAACGGTGGGCTGAACGCCCATATGGCCCCTGCAATGTTGGCTGTGCGGGCGCTGAATGCCATGCGCGCCACCATCATCACGAAGAACACCGTGCCCACTGCGAACATCACCTGCAGCATAAGCAATACCGCAGCAGCGTGCCAGCTATAGTTTCCAAAGAAGCGGAACACCAGCGCGACCAGTGCGGGATAGCCCGGTGCAAGAAACGCGCTGGGTCCTGTACCGCCGCCAAACGGTGAGCTCAGCCCGCGACCCATCCGCAGCGACACGCCCAGCCGCCCCAACTCCGTTGTCTGTTTGTAGAACCACACCTGTGGATCGCGCTGCAGCATCGAGACTACCGCAGCCAGCCGCAGTAAAAGCGCGCCCGCCAGTATTGGCGCAAAGTAAGTCCGCGTGTTTTCCCGCACTATACCGTACTCCCGGCCAAAGGCTGGTCGGCAGCTACGACTGCTATGTGCGAGCGGTCCATCGCCACGGACCGATAGCACTCCACCAGCGCATACGCCGCTAGGACCGCCAGCAGTGGATCGATCACGATGCGATAGCGAAACTCCGCGTGCGTGATCATGTAGGGCAGAGGAAACAGCAGCAGCGGCAGCGCAAACAGCACCGTCTCCGCACGACGCCCTGACCGGAACAGCAGCCACAGCCCGGCGAACCCGAACACCGTCGTCAGCAGCGCATGCGCGGCGAACAGCGCCGATCCATCCTGCGTACCCGTGCCGCTCCAGAAGCGAAACGTGCGCACTAAGCTCATTCGCACGAACGTGCCGGGATGCGAGGTGATATACGCCTTCGCCATCGCCGACTTGTGGTCACAGTAAGCAACCTCGCCCATCCGCCTATAGTCCCCAAGCTCCTGCTTGTTGAAGGTCGGAAACACGGATTCCTGCAGGTAGCCAGTGGCTCCTGGCCGGTTGCCCATCCATAGTTCAAACCCCACCGTCGTCCGCAGCGGAATGAACGCATGGAACACCCGAGCATTGCGAATCGGCCAGGGAGCAAACACAACGGCGAACACCAGCACCGCCATCAGCGGCCACTTCCCCGCCTGCTCCCGGGTCTGCCATGCAATCCATGCCACGATCGCGATCACCGATAACAGCAGCGCCGGGTTCACCAGCGCCGTAAACCCCGCATACAAACCCAGCAGCGCCCACATGCCACGGCTCGGCTGCCGCCCACACCGCAGTGCCCAGGCGAGCAGGCCAATCAGCAGGCTGGCCGAAAGAGAAGTCTCCCAGAAGATCGTCGGCATCCAGATCAACGGCAGCGACAACGCCCAGATCAACCCCGCCACCAACGCCGCACGCCCGCCGAAGAGCTTCCGCGCAATGCGCATCATCAGCAAAATCGTCAGCAAGTTCAGCAGCACTTGCGCGGACTGGATCACCAGCCCCGACCCCGCACTGTCGCTCCCGAATACCCTGAAGACTGCCGCCACCAGCAGCGGATACACCGGCGCGATGAACGCGGTAGGCCCCGTGGGCACGCCGAACGGCGAGCTCAGGCCCTGGCCCGCCAGCACCGATTTCGCCAGCAGCCCCATCTCCATCCCGCGCCTGAAGAACCATGTCGTCGGGTAGTGGCTCGCCACCGTCCAAACCACTAGCAACCGCATCAATAGCGCCACCGCGAGCACGGCGAGTGTCTGGTTGCGCGCGGCACGCGTTCCGTGATCGGGAGCTTCGGACATAAGTTCGCTATCTGGCATCTGCAAGTTCAAAGGAAGGGTTTCGGCTTTGCCAACCTCAGGACCCGTCAACCCATAGTCGAGTTCCCACAGGCATGAGAGGAGTATTCAAAATCGCCTCATCTACTGAACAATTCCGACTGTTGGTGGCCCTGGAGGGCTCGCTCCGACCAGGCCCATATGAATGGTTCCAGCAGCGTTTAGAGTGAGTTGGTCCACAACAATATTCCCGATGGTGTAGGTCGTTGAACCTCCGGCACCGCTCAATGTGACCACGTCTGTATAGCTGGTGTTGTGAAAATAAAGTGCTCCGCTGAAGTTTAAATATGAGCCCGCATCCATCAGGGTGTTGTTATACGTGTCAGTCGGATCCGTGAAGAAGAGAAGGCCCCGCAATCCCGTTGCCGAGTAGCTGTCTGAGCTGGGAGAGCCTACATAGGTTCCGCTCGCGCTGCACTGCGACACCAGGACATTTCCCGAAAGCGATGCTGGCAATCCAGTCGGTGTGCCCGTGCCGGAACAATTAAGATAGTACGAAGGAACTGAACTGACCAGGGTCTTGGCCGACATCCCCGAGCCCCCCGAGAACGTGGGTCCACCGGTCAGGAAGTAGAAGATCACTCCCTGCGTGGATGGCTGCGTTCCAATCCATGCGTTCCGTATCATCGATGAGCCCGAAACGTTGAGATTACCGTTCAGATAGTAGATGCCTGGACGAAAGATCGCGACATCATTGGCATATCCGGCGAGGCTGGTCACATTGATGCCATTCGGGTAATAACCCGGACTGAATTCCAGGCAATTTCCGTAAAACTGGCTATAAGGAGGCCCGGGGTCCATACCCATGTAGTGCTGCTGCGATGTCGCAGTGCTCATAGCTGGGCAGCTATCCGTTCCTGGTCCCACCCAAATGCCGTTGATCAATCCGTAGGTCGGGTCCTTTCGAGCGCATCCATTGGAACCCGAGCTTACCGCATTCTGAATACAACCCGTGGCGTCGCCGATGGGAGTGCCCGTCAAAAATTGAGGAGCGACCGGTCGCGACGGCGTGGGCACCCTCGCATATGGATTGGCGACCGACCCTGCTGAACTGATCCAGAGTACGTTTTGCGGGTCGTTCAGGGCTGTAAGTGCGCCACAGTAGGGATTCAGCGTTGGCCCTCCAACGATCGACAGCCGTCCACCTTTACCGGACGGCCCGGCCGTTGACGTGTAGATACTGTACCCATTTACCCCACTACAGGCGACCGCGTTAGGGGAGGACGAGTCTACCTGGATGCTGACCACCGGGCCGCCCACTATAGCGATATGAACTCCGCCTGTCAGTGAGAGGCTCGACGCATTCGTTGGATTGAGGATCACAAGCGGCGCAACCCCCGCGCCCGGCCCCAGGCCGCAAGTGCATGAGGCTCCCACCGTCATCGACTTAATCCCCAGCATCGAAACGAACCACGTCGCCGCCTTCTGCTGAACCACAACCCTGAGGAATGGATACGTGACGCCAGTTGATGCCGTCGCGCCGGCGACCGAGCCTGGAAACGTCCAGTTGACTGCTACCGCACCAGCGGGTGTGCTAGCGCCCCAGCTACTGGCGGAAGTCGTGGCCGCGAAGCCATTGAACGCCGCGTATCTGCAGATTGCAGCAGACCCGGACGAACTGCAATCGGAGGCCGCTCCTGCAGTAAATCCAGGGCTCGTTGTAATCGTGGCATCCTGCAGATAGAGCATATCCATAGCCCCCGCAACACAAGCTGCGTCGGCCGCCGTCTGCGCAGCCTGCCGCTGCAACCACATGCTCGACAGGTCTACCGCGACGCCCAGTGACGCATTTCGAAACATTCCAACAATCAACACCAGGAGAATGGAGGCCTGTCCCGACTCTCCATCGCACCCGTCTCGACCGATGCATTGCTCCAGACGCTTTTTCGCCACGGCGACACCTCCAAACTAGTACAAAATCTGTCCCTGGGAACTGAAACTCAGCGTGTTGTGAAGGCCCGGAAGACTTACATACGGGATATAGGTGTAAACCACCACGATGCGCACAGGATTTCCCACCGCCGCGGTGCCCGCAGAATAGGACACCGTCACACTCATTGCTGTCAGGTCGTGCAGCGAAGCCGATGCGGCCGTAGACACGACTGACTGCACCTTGCTGTACGGCGATTGGTCAGAACATCCGCTGTCCGGCCCACTGCAGTTTGAACTCGAGGTTCCATGTACGATCGCGTAGCGAACTCCCTCCTGAGCTGCGTTGCTCAGGACACTGCAGGTGTAAGTCAGCATGCATACTTCGAATAGCCCGAACACGAGGGAGAAGATGACCATCAGCGAGACGACAATCTCCAGTGTCGCTTGCCCTCTTTCTCGTCCGGCCTTGTGAACGTTGGTACCAGCTTCCAACCCTGGTAGTGCTACCTGCATCATTGCACCGACCTCATCTCCACCATGCGATGAAATGTTGTCGTCGGAAATAACGATGCCGGGATGGGAATGATTGGGGTCACCGTGTAGGACACATCGACACGGTTCAGCTGAAATGTGGGAGACTCGGGATCCACATCGGCTGTTCCCGTAATTGCCCCCGCCCCCGAACTTGGGGTGGTGCACTGCGCAATATTTCCCGGCATCGTTACACCAACCGAGCGCGTACATACCCGAACCGAAACTGTGCCGGTTGAAGTATCGGCGAGACCGATCCCGGCAATCGCCAGGGTTGATACCGCGTTCGCTCCCGGCTGTGTAGTCTGCGCCGTGGACGAAATTCCCTGAATCGCGTACTCCAACGAGTTACGGGATGCGGAACTGAGGGCCGTGGCGACCATAAAAAGATGGCCGAAGTCCACCGCATAGCAGATCATGATGGTGAACAGCGGCACCATGAGCGCAACTTCGATGAGGCTCTGTCCATCGCTGCTGCCAAAACCCCTGCGGCGAGAGACCGGCGATGAACTTCGCTCTTCATGACGGGTAGCGCGATTTCGCCAGCTGACCATACGCTCTTTCACAATCACACTTCAAACGCGTCGTGCATTCGAAGGTGTTTCGCGGAAGCAATGAATGCTCCACTGTTCAGTATCTTCCTTGGACTCTTCTTGTGCCGATCAAAAACAATTCACGCTGAACTGAGATCTAGCTGGCACACTTTGTATCTCTCACGGAATTAATCGGCAACTTTGCCCACATCATGAGACTCAAGCGAGCGCAATATTTCTCATCTACCTATCCTTAGGAAATATTAAGTAGACACCGTGCCAGTGAAGGACTCTACTCAAATTCATTGAGGATGTACTTCCGCTCAATTCATTGCATCTGTGAGAGGATCATGGCTGACTTCCACCTACAATTTCAGGGAATTTGAGCTCGCTACCGCACGGCAATGAAGTCGTGACTGGTCGCGTAGACGCTTCCTGCTCTTGCCTCCGCCCATTCCTCTCATCAATTCAAATCACCCAAAAAGGAGAAACATCATGACAAACACTATGAGAAATATCAGTTCTGTATTTTGCAGCTTCCTGAGCGACGAATCCGGCCAGGATCTTATCGAGTACGCACTCGTCGCGGCCATTATCGCCTTGGGTGCTGTCGCAGCAATGACTACCCTCGCAACCGCAATTACCAATGCATTCACGACCGTTGGGACAAAACTAGCCGCCGCTGTCTAACGCTCCTCAAGTAACTGCGATTCGTTTTACGCTCCAGTGGCCCCGGCGCCACAAGCAGAGTTTCGCGTAACAACAAATTTGGCAGGCGTTAGATGACACCCCTTAGCACCCTGTTAGCAAACCTGGCAGTTGATGAATCAGGTCAGGATCTCGTGGAATATGCTCTCATCGTGGCCATCATGGCGCTGGCCTCGATAGCGATCATGCAAAGTCTCGCCGCAAGCATCGTGACAACCTTCAGCGGTATCGGCACTCGAATAACGGGTGCCATATGAAGCATTCATGCCTGGAGAGTTCTAAAGAATTGAGCACGCCATGACGCCTCAGCTTCACGAGATGGTCTATGCCATCCTTGGCGTTATCTGTGCGACCGTTGCTGCACTGTACGACCTGCGATCGCACCGGATACCAAACTTGATTACACTTCCGGCGATTGCTTTTGGCCTTCTCCTCCACTTACTGATCGGAGGCTGGTGGCAGTTGTTGTCCTCCGCAGCGGCGGCTGCGCTCTGCCTTTTTGTGTTCTTCATCTTCTACGTCGCCGGTGGCATGGGTGCAGGCGACGTCAAGCTGATGACCGCGATGGGTAGCGTCTTCGGGGGTTCGATGGTTGGCTGGCTACTCATCCTGACCGCGCTCGCTGGCGGCGTGATGGCACTTGGCGTCGCGATCTATCGTGGTCGACTTTCCAGCACGTTGGGCAATGTTGGGTCCATCATGGTTCATCACGGGACGAAAGGTCTTGTGCCCCACCCTGAACTGAACCTGGGCAATGCCGATAACCTGCGGCTTCCCTATGGGATCGCAATTTTTGCCGGCAGTGTCCTGTGCCTTTGCTTTGTCATCGTGCACGGTGTACGGCCATGACGAAGCGCATCGTAGCCGCCGTGATCATCGCGCTGTTGGTCTCAGGTCTGGCCACTTACTTTCTCAGCAGGCGAATCGCCAGGACCAATGGTCCGCACAATGTTCCAAAGCAGCAATACGCTGCGGCAACAAAGAATTTGGAAGCCGGTGAGGCTTTGACCTCTCAGAGCCTTCAAATAGTCGACTGGAACGGATCCGGCATACTCTCTGGTGGGTTCACAAAGGTTACAGATCTGTCTGGCAGGGTCGTCCTCTATCCCTTGGCAAAGGGCGAGATTATCCTCGAACGGCAACTCGCCTCGGTGGGCTCTGGTGCGGGTCTCACAGCGAAGATTCCCGTCGGAATGCGTGCCATTGCGGTGCGTTCCGATGACGTGATTGGTGTGGCGGGCTTCCTGCTTCCTGGAACGCATGTAGATGTCTTGATGACCTACCGCTCAGACACTTCCCCCGAACCGAAGACCGTCACCGTGCTGCAGGACGTCGTCGTCCTCAGCGCAGGACAGCTTATTCATCCTGATCCGGAAGGCAAGCCGGTAAGCGTTAGCGTCGTCACGCTTCTCCTGAAACCGGAGGACACCGAGAAACTAGCACTCGCCACCAGTCTGGGTGGAATCTATTTTGTACTGCGAAACGGTGGGGATCAAGAACATTTGGCAGCCGTTCCCATCGGGCTAGGACAACTCACCGGCAATGCAATCCCTATCGCGCCCAACACTTCTGCGGCACCGCCTTTGCACTCATCAAAATCCAAGACATCCCACTACGCAGTCGATACATTCCTTGGCGACAAGCAATCCACGAAGAGTTTCAACTGAAGGAGAAGAATTGATACCCGTCAACCACCGGTCCGCCATACTCTGCGGAGTTCTGCTCTGCGGTACCCTCTGCGCCACATTGCACGCGCAAACGGCCTCCGGTCCAGCGATTGGCACAAGCACCGGCACCCAGCCTCCCGCATCGCCGGTGGAGAATTCCTATTTTTCCCACAGCAGCAACACGATGACGAGCCGAGTCGACATCCAGAGCAAACCGCTGCATCTATTGATGGGACGGTCTGTGGAGATCTATACGACGTCTAGGCTGAAACGCGTCTACGTTAGCGCTCCTGTTGTTATCGATTCCTTCACTGCAAGCCCCACAGAGATTGTTGTCACTGCCAAGACCACAGGAGTCAGTGGTCTAATCCTGTGGGACGAAGACGGCAAGTCGCAGATCTACCAGGTCTCGGTGGATGCCGACACCAGCCAACTGGAGAACGATATCCACCAGGCTCTCCCGAATGATTCCATCAAGGTTGCTGCCCTGGAAGATCGCATTACTCTGAGCGGGACGGCCTTGAGCACCGCATCGTCAACCGTAGCTGCAACCATTGCCACTCAATATGGAAAGACTGTTGTGAATGCAATCGTTGTGCGTCCTCCACATCCAAGACAGGTGAGGATCAAGGTCCAGATGATAGAGGTCGATCGAACGAAGCTCGACACGTTTGGGATTAACTTCCTAAGTCAGGGCAAGAATGTGGTTGCCAGCGGTACTGGACAGTTTCCCGCGGTAACTGCTACCACTTCCACCGCCCCGACAGGGACGGCGAACGCACCGACGCTCACGGTGAGCAGCGCTCTAAACCTTCTCTATTACAACTCTGGCGTCAACATTGGAATGATTCTCCAGGATCTTGAAAACAGGCAGGTCGCGGAGATTCTTGCCGAGCCCACAATCACGACAGTCAGTGGTCAAAAGGCCACGTTTCTCTCTGGCGGCGAGTTCCCGTTTCCCATCGTCCAGGCTTCGTCAGGCGGATTGGCATCCATCACCATTCAATTTCGTCCCTACGGTGTGAAACTTGACTTCACTCCAATTGTTAACGCCGATGGGACTATTCAGCTAACCGTTGCGCCTGAGGTGAGTGCCTTGGATTTCTCGAATGCAGTGACGATCTCCGGGTATACGATTCCGGCCATCTCAACTCGAAGGGCGGAGACACAAGTGGAGCTCCGCAATGGGCAGACGTTCGCCATATCCGGGCTACTTGATCACAGGACAATCGACATTTACAACAAGATGCCAGGAGTCGGGGACATACCTATTCTTGGCAAACTATTTCGATCAAAGAGTACGACCAAATCCGCTGTGGAGTTGGTCGTCCTCGTCACTCCCACTTTGCTCGATCCTCTTGGCGATGAGAGTGTACCTAGCGTTCCGGCCTTTCCTTCGCCACTGCTCGATCAAACGGAGTTTGATAAGACACTTCCCAAAGTAAAGCTTGCCACTCCACCTCCACCTGCAGCGAGCAAGAAACCATGACAGATTTTAGACAAGCTTCAGAAACGATGGAAGTGGCTCTGCTCACGGTCAACATTGACGAAGAGACAGTCACAAATCTAAGCGAGATCGCTGCTCAGATGCCATGGAAAATCATCCAGTCGGATTTCGACTACTACTTCTCCATCGACAAGCGTCCTTACTTCACCCAGAAATCAATCGACGCCGAGGCATGTCTCGCGATAGTCGACTTCGACAAAGATCCCAAACTGGCGCTAGAGACTGTCGCATTTTTGGGTGGCAGCTTTTATCACAAGATTGCCATCGTCGCATTGTCTTCTGCAGCCGACCCGAATCTCGTGCTGGAATCGATGCGTGCAGGCTGTAACGATTTCCTCGACAAGCCTCTCGGAGCCGCAGCGTTCACCAATACCCTGCATCGACTGAATAGACTTTGGTCCTCTATCGTAGCGCACCCGCTCGATGCAGGAAAAATAATCTCATTCTTCGGCGCAAAGGGCGGAGTCGGCACGACGGCACTCGCAGTCCACTTGGCCACCTTTCTCGCAAAGGACTTCAAAAAGAAAGTACTCCTCATCGACAATCACATTCAATTGGGCCACGTCGCGCTCTATCTTGGTCTCGATGGAACCCACCATACATTTCGTGAGCTCGTCCTGAGTGTCAATCGCCTGGACAGCGAACTACTGCATGGATTCGTTGCAAGCTATGACGACTGCACCCTGGACATCCTCTCCTCGCCGGACGTTTACGGAGGAGAGCCCAAGAGCGATTCCGAAGCCGTCGAACAGACGGTCGAATTTCTGAGTACACAGTATGAATTCGTCATACTGGATTGCGATGCGAACTTCGAAGACACGAACCTGGCAGTGATCGAGCACTCACATTCGGTATATCTCATTGCTACACCCGAGATTGGTGCCATCCGCGACTTGTCCCGCTACGTTGACGGACTCATCCAGAACAAGCAGGCAACTGACAAGCTGAAGGTTCTCATTAACCGCTACTCATCCAGAGAAGCCATCACGACTGAACAGATTGAGAAAGCCATTCGTCTTCCGCTAGCTCTCAAGATTTCGAATGACTACCTCAATCTTCTGAACGCTATCAACGGCGGGGTACCGATCTTATCGTCGGCGAAATCAGATTTTTCAAAGGAGATGCTGCGATGGGCAGCTAGTTTGGTCGGCAGCAAGGAAGCGTTAGCACAGACACCGGCAAAGAAATTCTTCGCGTTCTTCTAACCTTGGCGCCTTTTTTGCCGATCTAGGGATAGAAGCCTATGGCAACTCTCAGTAACAACGATCTTCGGGTTATTCCTCCTATCGCGAGAACCTCCCGGCCTGTCCCCTTGCGGGTATCACAACAGATCAAGACTTCTGTGCATCAGGAGCTGATTCGTCGTATGGATCTCGAAAAGATCAGCCAGATGCATGAGAACCGTGAGTCTCAGAAGCAACTGCTCGTCGTGATCCTGCAGCTCATCGACGAGCAAAAAATACCGCTTTCGCTTCCTGAGCGCGATGGTCTCGCTCAGGAAGTTCTCGATGAAGTCTTCGGACTAGGGCCTCTTGAGCCTTTACTCAAGGATCCCACCGTCAACGACATCCTGGTCAACACGTATAACTCGGTCTATGTAGAACGCCACGGTGTGTTGGAAAAAACCACCGTCGTTTTCCAGGACAATCAGCACCTGATGCAGATCATCGACAGGATCGTCTCCGCTGTCGGCAGACGTGTCGATGAGTCTTCGCCAATGGTCGATGCGCGCTTGAAGGATGGTTCGCGCGTGAATGTGATCATTCCTCCACTCGCCGTGGATGGGCCCATTCTGTCCATCCGCAAGTTTTCAGCAAAACCCCTTAGTGCTCAAGATCTCGTGCGCAATCAATCACTGACCCAGCCTATGCTCCAAATGCTCGAGAACTGCGTCCGGGCCCGCCTCAACATCATCGTCTCCGGAGGTACAGGTTCGGGCAAGACGACGCTTCTGAATGTACTTTCTGCCTTCATCCCCTCGGAGGAGCGCATCATCACCATAGAGGATCCCGCCGAATTACAACTCCAGCAGGCCAATGTCGTACGGCTTGAGACCCGACCTCCCAATGTAGAGGGTAAAGGCGCCGTCCACCAGCGAGAGCTCGTCAGCAATGCACTCCGCATGCGCCCCGATCGGATCATCCTCGGCGAGGTACGTGGCGAAGAGTGCCTCGATATGCTGCAAGCCATGAATACCGGCCACGACGGATCCCTCACGACAGTCCATGCCAACACGCCACGTGACGCTCTATCCCGTATAGAAACGATGACCATGATGAGCGATGTACGACTTCCTGAGACGGCCATTCGCTCTCAGATTGCCTCTGCAATTGAGCTCATCGTTCAGATTGCACGCATGAGTGATGGTTCGCGGCGGATTACCTTTATCACCGAGCTTACCGGTGCCTACAGCGATGTGATTAGCATGCAGGACATCTTCGTCTTTGAAAAGGAAGGGATCACGTCCGCAGGCAAGGTGAAGGGCAAATTTCGCGCCACGGGCATAGTCCCACACTTTAATGATCGCCTGATCGAGGCCGGCATCCCTGTTCAGTCGGGGCTGCTTAACTATTCCGTAGAAGTTTAGGCAGCCTTTATGACTCTGCTTGTCTCAGTATCGATCGCAATTCTCGCAGGAACATTCTCCCTCGTGCTCTTTATGACGCGACGAACGAATCGCGATAAATCGATGGATCAAAGGATGGAGGCTATTCATGCGGCGGGTGCCTACCTTGTTCCAGCAGCTGCCTCGCCCCTCAAACTCAAGGTAAAGACAACCGGTCGTCTCGGTTGGCTGGATGCGATTCTACAGAGATACAAATTTGGTCAGCTTCTTCAGACGAACATCATGCAGGCAGACAGTTCGACAACCGTAAGCATGCTCGTCATTATTAGTCTTGGCATATCGGTGCTCGCCTTCGGGGCCATGTGGATCTTTGCACCCGTCCTTCTCGTTGACTTACCGGCCGCGATCTTCCTTGGCTTTATCCCCTATTGGATACTTCGTATCAAGCGATCCAGTCGAGTCAACGCCTTCAACGCCGTCCTCGCAGATACCATCGACATGTTAGCGCGGTCGCTGCGCGCCGGCTATTCCATGGGAGGCGCGATCGGGATGGTAGCGGAAAACGCACCCGAGCCCGCCCGCACAGAGTTTGGCGAAGTCTTCAGACAACAGAATCTTGGTCTGCCGTTGCGCGACGCATTGCTGCAACTCATGGATAGATACCCATCTCTTGACCTGAGAGTGCTCATCACCGCGCTTCTGGTGCAGAAGGAGACCGGCGGCAACCTCGTTGAGATTCTCGAGCGAACGGTCGGCGTGATCCGGGACCGTCTGCGGATTCAAGGAGAGATTCGGACCCAGACTGCGCAAGGGAGACTCACTGGCTGGATACTGAGCGCGCTTCCGGTGATCATGCTCATCCTCATCAACCTCATCAATCCTGGCTATTCCCGCATCCTGCTCACTGATCCAGTCGGTCGCAAGCTGATCTACATCAGCGCGTGCATGCTCATTACCGGCACATTCATCATCAACAAGATCGTAACTGGAATCGAGGTCTGACCCGTGATGATGATCGTCTTCTATATCGCAACCACGCTGACAGTCTTCCTCATTCTCGCTTTGCTCAGTGCTCCAATCATCCTCAAGCCCTCCCTCGCAGCGCGACGGATCATGGAGGCTGTTCAAAGCACCCGTCCTGATGAGAGAAAGGTTGGGATGAATGAGCGAGTACAGGATGCGATTCTCAATCTGGCCAAGACCATGCGACACAAGTTGGCGATTGGCGAGGACGACTCACTTAGGAAGAAGATGTCTGCGGCAGGTCTTAAGGGAACGGGAGCGATCAGCCTCTATCTTGGCAGCCGATTTCTTGTTCCTCTGCTAGGTATCATTAGTGGAAGCTTCATCCATACGAATACTCTGTTCTGGACCCTTTCCCTCGGAGGTGTCGGATACCTTCTTCCAAGCATGTGGCTGCTGCGGATGGCAACGAAGCGAAAAGACCAGATCATGAGGGGGCTGCCGGATGCACTCGACCTCATGGTAATTTGCGTCGAAGCCGGCCTCGGTTTGGACCAGGCTATGTTGCGCGTAGGTCAGGAATTGCTGATCAGTCATCCCGAGATCAATCAGGAGTTCACACAAATCAATCTGGAACAGCAGGCTGGCAAGGCACGTCTCGAGGCGTGGAGCAGTGCGGCTCTAAGGACGGACGTATCAGAGTTTTCGCTCTTCGTCACCATGCTCACTCAGGCCGATAAGTTTGGAACCCCCATCATCCGCGCTCTTAGTCGGTTCGCAGATGAACTGCGGATGAAGAGAAGGCAACGCGCAGAGGAATTGGCCGCTAAGACAAAAATAAAAATCCTCTTTCCGTTAGTCCTATTTATTTTCCCCTGCATCTTTGTTGTTCTTTTGGCGCCTGCAATACTAAATATCTCGAAGAGTCTGCAGTTATTCAAGTAACTTGCACTGCTTGAGAGCGTATGATAGAGAAGTATTTCTATAGATAACAAGTAATAGCTTTCTGATGCTGTGAAGGAGAAATTGATCATGGATGGAACTACGGTAGTTCGCTTGGTAGCAGCCCTTTTGGCACTCGCTCTGATTGGATTTGTCATTTACCGGAGAAAAACGAAGATAAGTTAAATCGAGCACAATTTCTCAAGTAGCAACATATATAGTTGCGAAACTACAATACTGTCGCTGGATTTCTGGATTATCTCCAATGTTATTCATCTGAACCGGAAGATGGCGATATAACTATCATGTCGATGATAGCTTTTTGTGAATTGTTAGTAACTCATCCCGGATGTGATCTAGTCTTCTAGCCCTCATCCGGGAGTTATATTTTAAGGTGTGAGGGCTTAATTCAAGCCCTCAAATTAAGTCAATGACGCGCAGACATTAAGCCAATTCAGCATTCCGCGTTGAAGATACAGTAGTTCCGGGATTCATCCCTTGAGGACAGCCTGAGGAGTAATGATCCCCTCACCCGCCAATAAGCGCGTGATGTCTTCGACTGCAAGAGGCTTCGAAAAATAGAACCCCTGGACCTCCGGACATCCCCACTCACTTAAAGGGTTCAGCTGTTCTGCGTTCTCAACCCCTTCCGCAATGACCTCAATTCCAAGCTCGCGCCCCAGCGCTATCGTCACTCTCACGATACTGGCAGCTCCCGGCTCGGAACCAAGGTGTAGCACGAAGTTCTGATCGATCTTGATGCGGTCCACCCGGAAGCGCCTCAAGTAGGCAAGCGAGGAAAAGCCTGTTCCGAAATCATCGATGGCAATCATCACGCCAAGCTTCCGTAATCGAGTCATGGTGTCACTATGCTCGCGCGTCACACTCATGAGAACCGACTCTGTGAGCTCCAATTCAAGCAACTCAGCTGGCAGACCAGTTATTTGAAGAATCTGGATAACATCGTTTTCCATATCTGTAGGTGATTTGAACTGAATCGACGACACATTCACAGCAACTCGAATGGGCTTGATCCCTGCATCAACCCACGTCTTTAGTTGGCTGCACGCTGTTTGCAATACCCATCTGCCAAGTTGGATGATGAGGCCGCTCTTCTCAGCGATTGGAATGAAGACTTCCGGGCCCAGGATTCCGCGCGTTGGATGCTGCCAACGCGCTAGCGCTTCAACCCCGATGATGCGTGAGTCAGCAACAGCGACTTGCGGCTGGTATTCCAGAAAGAACTCGTTTCGTTCTAGTGCTTCGTGGAGTTCCGTTCCCAGCGCGACCTGAGTTCTTACCTCCCTATCCATCGCATCGGTGAAAAAGCGGCATCCATTTCTTCCCCCCTGCTTCGCGCGGTAAAGGTCCACGTCAGCGTGCGAAAGCAGCACCTCCGCGTCTGTCGCCTCGGAACTGTAGATGTCGATACCGATACTTGCCCCGCTGTAAATCTGGCTTCCACGGATGACATACGGAACATTCAGCGCGCATATCAGCTTTGCAGCAGCAGCCGCCGCCTCGGCTGGTCCTGCGATATTCTCCATAACTATCGCGAATTCATCGCCACCGAACCGCGCCACCGTATCGACGGCCCGAGTATTAGAGATCAGGCGCCCTGCAACCTCCATAAGAAGAGCATCGCCCAAGGGGTGTCCAAGTGTATCGTTCACGTCCTTGAAGTGATCGAGATCCAGATACATCACGGCGAAGGTTTGCCCTCCACGTTTCACTCTTTCCACTGCAACATTCACAGCCTCTATGAAGACACTCCTGTTGGCGAGGCCAGTGAGCACATCGAAATGCGCGCTTCGAAGGGCCAGTATTTCTGCGTGTTTGCGTTCGGTCACATCCCGGAAGAACCAGGCACGCCCGAGATAGCGGCCAGCATCATCGGTGAGCGGAACGGTGTGGCGTTCAAGCAGTCTACCGTCAATCGTCTCAATCTCATCGTCACTTCTGGCTGCGGTGTTCTCGTAAAGCTTCTCTACCAATCCGCCGAAATCTCCCGGGTTCGTTACCTGTGCCCGTACGGCTGCAAACACACCTGCGTCTTCACCCGATTCGAGGTAACCCGCTGAAGTCTTCCATATCTCATCAAATCGCCGATTCGATGACAGGATTCTTCTGTTTGCATCGACAACAAGAATGCCATCGAGTGACGCTTCCATCTCCGTAGTAAGCAGGATGTTGGCGAACTGCAGCTTCGTTTCGATGCGTTTACGCTCTGTCACGTCGCGCAATATGCCGATGGCTTGCCACTCGGTACCCACCAGCGCAGCTGCCATCGATATCTCGATCGCAATCTCGACGCCGTCCTTTTTGCGCGCAATCAGCGGCCTAGTGATCCCAACTTCTTCGCCTTTCCCGGTTACCTGAAACTCCTCCATGGACTTCACAGCTTTCGCCAGAAACCGTGGGGGCGTCAATAGCGCATGCAGGTCCTGGCCCATCGCCTCCTGCGCGCTGTATCCCAGGATTTTTTCCGCGGCTCTGTTCCAGGAGCTGATCTTGCCTTCGCCGTCCATGATAATGATGCCATCAACCGCGGTAGCGCCGCGCACACTAAAACGTTCCTCGCTGGTCTTTAGAGCCACTAGAGTTTCGTGGTGGACGATGAGAGCGCCCGCGATATCACCAAACGTACTCAGTGTGTCGATTTCGTTCGGCGTCCATCTCCTCATGGCCGAAGTCGAGTCCGCCGCAAGCGTCCCCCACGACCGGTCGCCAACAAAGATTGGAACCAGAAGCGTCGACTTATTATGGAACCATTCCAGCATCTTCCGAATAGGTTCTTCAGCCGTGTCCACCGCAGCGAATACCGGCTTCCCCTCCTTCAACGGCAATCGCCAAACGCCCAGGGCAGCCGCCTCCGAAGGAGTGGGTTGGAAGGACGTGAGCTCGAATGCGTCGCTTCTGTCCCGCATCTGCGACGCGTAGCGCAGGATGGGCTGTTCCCTGAAATCCGCAAACTCCTGCATCACCAGTGCCCGGTCCACCCGCAGGCCATCACACACAACCCGCAATGCCTGTGTCATTCCTTCATCCGGCGACTCCGCCTTGACGAGGATGCGTGTTCCCTCCGTGACCGCATGCAGAAGGCGATCACGATAGGCCAGTTCGTCCGCAACATGCTTCCGTTCGGTAATGTCGCGGAAGAACCACGCCCGCCCCAAATAACCTCCATCCGGGCCGAAGAGCGTGTTCGTGTGACGATCGATGAACCTTCCGTCCGTCGTCTCCAACTCATCCTGCTCATCTTGTCCAGGATGAGCATAGAGATAGCCCGATCTTTCTCGGAACAGGATAGGATCTTTCTGAAGCGAGGCCACTGCCGACAACACCAGATCCCCGCTGCCCGATGCCAGAGCTTCGTTCGACACGTGCCATATCTTCGCGAAAAGATGGTTCGACCGAATCACCTTCTGGTTCGTATCCACAATCGCAATGCCGTCGGGCGAAGCCTCCATCTGCGTGTTCAGCATGAGGTACGCAAACTTGAGCTTCTCCTCCTCAAGCTTCTGGGCAGTTACATCCTGTATTGTTCCGAAGAAGCGTACCGGACTGGTTGTCGTCTTCTCTATCACTTGTCCCACCAGGTGGACGTATTTCAGATCTCCACTATCCATGAGGATGCGTAACTCGATCGCATTCTTCTCTCCGGTGCGCCGATAGAGATTGAAAGCAGCCGTAGCTTTAGCTCGATCCTCGGCGTGAACGCGAAGTAGAAACGTCTGGAAATTTGGTTTGAACGTGTTTCGATCGACACCGAGGATCCGCAGCGCTTCGTCCGTCCATATCAGGCTCTCACCCCCTGCGGCAATCTCCATCCCGCCTATTTGGGCTATTTTCTGCGTTTCGGCCATGACGATCTCGTTGGCCCGCAATTGATCTGTCAACAGGTTCTGCTCGACGCGCAGACGAACGTTGTCCAAGATCGATCGATTGATGCTTCGGCCTGTAATGGCCAGCACCATGGTGAACACCGTCACCATTCCAGCCAGCGCCCAATGAAAAAAGTTCTGTTGCGCGGCAAGGACTGCAATCAGAGGCACGATCGTCGGAACCAGGAAGCCATAGACCGCCGGAAGATACGCGGAATTCGTGGCAAAACCGCCGGTCGTCATGCCGACAAGAACAAACACCATGAAGACCACGTAAAGAGGATTTGGAGTAACCAGGATCACGCAAGCGGTTATGCCCCAAAGACCACCTGTTGCGAATGCATTCAGCGTGAAAAGTGAGGCCCACCGCTGCATCGACGCAACATTGTACTGACCCCTCTCGAATCGTCGCCTGGATAGATACCGGAACAAGATAACGACTGTAAACACGGTGAGCCAGAGAAGTATCAGCCAAACCGGGAAAAGACTACGGACGATCCAGCTAACGATGAGTGCGTTCAGCATGTTGATCGACAAGTCGATCCGCTTGTGCGTAAGCATGCGAAGTTGTTCTGTGAGGAATGCAGTCTCTAGTTGAGCATCGTCTTTCGGGGCCGGGAACCGGGACGTTCTATCGACAACGTTCGGCCCGATTCCTGCATCCATCGCCTCAGAACATTTTGCATTTGCTTTCTCTGGATTCGATCCCCATCTCCACATGAACCATCGCCTCTGCTTCACCGGCACTTTCATTGAAGGTAGCCAGTGCGATGAAGAGTATGCGAAATTGACATTGTGGCTACCTGTCGCGCGGACTAGCGCGAAGCTTTAGCTAAATCGAGCCGCTGGCTGTGCGAATTGCATCATTCAATTGAGCACTAGGGCCCAGCGACACAGACACAGCCAGATTACTGAGAGGAATAGGTGAACTTTGCTCTTGCGGTCAAACCATCACCAACTTAGCGGACGAGCAACACGAGTTTACATCTGGAGGCCTTGCTCCGTGGTGCGATAGGGCGCAGTTATCGTGTATCCCGGAAAATAAACTTGAAAACCATATTTAAGGTAGGGAGTCGCGTGGGATTTAGGACGCGCATCTAATCGGACTTTAAGGCCTAAGCCATCGCAGAATTTGGGGTTGGACGTAACGAGTTATCTTGAATCTAAACCATGTCTACAGTGGCACTCACGTCTCAGCAGCGACTGTGTCCACAGTGGCGAGCACCCCTCCCCGCTGTGGCAACGCCAGCAAATGTGGAAGGGTGCTTTGGCAAAATATTTCTTGAGGCCTAGTCGCCCTCTTGATCGGCAGATATGCAATTCCAGCCGGAATTGCGGGCAGCCTTACGGATTGATCCGCCGGCGACCCATGTCGACTCCATGACTTAAGGCATTATTTCTTGACGTACTTAGCCGACAGCGAAGTTTCCGACCTAACAGTCCTTGCCCTCGCAGGGCACATCAGTCGCAAAATGCTGGAGTTCTACTGCCACATCCGCGAAGGCCAAGCGTGAAGCGATCGAATCGATAGAAAGGAGGAACAAGTTGCCTGCGCAAATGTGGACCCTCCAACGAGTACCCACAAATTCTCACACAATGAGAGTCAAAGCATCTTGAACGAAAGCATAACTTACTGATTCTATTGGTCGGGGCGGAGAGATTCGAACTCCCGACCCTCTGCTCCCAAAGCAGATGCGCTACCAGGCTGCGCTACGCCCCGACAATCCTATGATACCAACTCATCGCCATCCCGGCGCATGCAAAGAGTGCAATAACGATCCACCGATCCAGACCAGCAACAGAAACGGTACCATCGCCAGCGCCAGCAGCCCAAATCCCAGCAGCCCCATAAACAACCAGTCGCGTGCCGTATCCCGGCGCGACGTCATAAGACTCCGTTCCAACAGGTGATAATTTCTCCTGTTCGCTCTCCACCCGATATCGAACAAGTTCCCAAAAAACGGCACCAGTCCCACTCCCACCTCGATCCCAAGGTTCGCGACCATCCTGGCAATCGTAATCATCGGAACACCGCGAAAATACGCAGCCAGTACAATCACGCAGCTTGCCAGCCCACCCAGCACGTCCCCGAATCCAGGAATAAATCCAACAATCCCATCCAGCCCAAACCGGACATTTGTCCCCGGAATCCGAAACCACGTATCCAGAATCCGCGACAGCAGGTCCAGATTCTCATCCCGAAATGCTCCGCCGCCTCCACCCATGCGCGGCCGCACCCCATCCCCGCGTCTACCCGGTGGCAAAATCTCCGGTTCTGTAGCCCTTGTCACCATCGCGCCAGCTCCCTCTTCGCTTCTACTCCGTAGGATGCTACAATCGAACACGATACGGCGGCTATAGTTCAGTGGCAGAACGCCGCTCTGTGGCAGCGGATGTCGTGGGTTCGACCCCCACTAGCCGCCCCAATCTCTTCTCAACAACTTACGGATAGTCTCCGTTCCCAGCGTGCAATGGTTGT
>VFSW01004539.1_pt1 | contig 20686 bp, 15 predicted proteins | sample 5358111 | NCBI WGS metagenome assembly VFSW01 (sample SAMN11554181, study PRJNA540505) | mine drainage metagenome | isolation source: sediment from site ElyBrook_90M | place: USA: Ely Copper Mine, Vershire, VT | collected 2017
GCCAGAAAGCGCCCTTGATAGGGTGCTGCCATCGATATACTCGAGAGGGCTGCCGATCGGCAGTCCAAAGGCGAGGCGCGTGACACGGACGCCGAGGCGTTGCAGTTCGTCTTTAAGGTAGAGCGCGGTGGCATCGCCTTCGATGGTAGAATCGAGAGCGAGAATTACTTCTTGCACGCCATGGGAGGTTAGGCGCTGCCATAGGCGCGGAAGGTCGAGATGGTCCGGGGTTTTGCCATCGAGAGGGGAGAGAAGGCCGCCGAGAACATGGTAGAGTCCTTTATAGGTGCGGGTTTCTTCAAAGGCGTAGGCATCCTTAGCGGAGGAGATGATGCAGAGGAGGCTTGTATCGCGCAGACTGGTATCGCAAAAGGTGCACGTGTCGTTTTCTTTGATGCAGCGGCAGGTATCGCAATGGACGATGGTTTCTTTGAGAGTGCGGGCAAGTTCGGAAAAATGGGAGAGCTCATCGGAGGGCCAATCGAGCAGGTGGAACGCAAACCGTTCGGCCGTTTTGCTCCCGACGCCAGGAAGTTTTTTTAAAAGAGCCATGAGATGAATGAGGGGGAGGGGGTATTTTGCCATATTTCATCATCGTAGCAAAAACGAATAAATAAATGGAGTTTTGTGTTGCTGCAGGATTAGAAATATTTTATACTTGCTGCTCATTCAGGAGGTTTTTATGGAGTCTCTTTCTTATAAAGATTATCTTTTGAGACTTGCTTCATTTGCGTACGAAACTTTACCTCAAAGGATAGAGCTTAAAGAAGATCCTGGTGATTTCATCAAACAATTAGAAGAAGACCATCAAACAATTGTTCCATCATTGGAAGAAGGGATCAAAAACACACAAGTCGCTCTGAGGTGGGGTTTTTTTAAGGCATTTGCATGGATTACTCCCATAGTAGGAGGGGGAAGTTATTTATTGTATCGGGTTTCTCTCTATTCTCCTCATCTGCGGCATTTTATCCATCGTGTGACCAATTTGCGAGGAGCCTACATTATGGGAGTAAGTTTAGTAGCATTCGCCATTCTGATGTATTCCACGTATTATGGTTTGAAGGCTTGCGCGCCACATCTCAATGCGACTTTTATGAAAGAAGTTAGTTGGATATCTAAATGCCAACCTAAAATTGAACAAAAGCTCAAAGAAATATCATCACTAAATGATAAGGAAACCGAGAAGAAGCAAATTGAAGCTTTGAAAAAACTATTCGACAACATTGGAAAGACACCAATGTTTCGGGTTTAGCCTTTTCCTCAAAAATTGAAGTTGCAAAATAAGCTTGCGGAAGGCGTACAATGAAGGCTAACCCCCAACGCGTATGGCTATGAAAAATCTTGAGACTGGAAAAGATAAAGTAAAAAAAATCTGTGACGTTCTCCGCAAGGAGACGCTGGAGCCTGCGAAGCTGGAGGCCGACGAAATCCTCGTCCAGGCGCGCCGCGAGGCAGAAGAGATTGTCGCAGATGCAGCAGCTCGCGCAGAAGAGATGATTGCGCATGCCCGGGTCGATATCGAGCGGCAAAAAACAGTTTTTCAGGCATCGCTTTCTCAAGCGTGCCGTCAAGCCATCGACCTGCTGAAGGAAAAAATCGAAAATAAATTATTCCATCCTCAATTGTTGAAACTGCTATCGGCTCCTCTGCAAGATCCTGCTGTGATCGCCAAGCTCATCACGGCTGTAGTGGGAGGGATCGAAAAGCAAGGGCTCGATACGGATCTGACAGTGCATATTGCATCGACGGTGCCGCCCCGCGCTGTCAACGAGCTTCTCGCGAAGGAAATCATCGGACACCTGAAGGAAAAAGGTGTGCTTCTCAGTTCGATCGGAGGGGGGATCGAGGTGAAACTTCTCAAAGAGAACATCACGATCGAACTTTCTGATGTCGCTTTAAAAGAGCTCGTCGCAGAGTATATTCGTAAAGATTTTCGTGACCTTATCCTAGGAGCTTAGGGGATGGCCAATTACTATTTCTTGGCAGCGACGCTTCCTCCGCTGACACTAGGCGAAAAGCCTGATTTTACTTTTGAAGAGTTGGGAAGGCTGCTCGAGGTGAACCTTTATGGTCGCGATTTGGAAAAGGCGCGGGTCTTTCGAAGGATTATTGACTTAGGAAATATTCGAGCACTCTTTCAAGAAGAGTCGATCGACCCCAGAGGAAATCTGAATGAAAAAGAGCTGGATGAGGCTCTTCTTTTTAAAGACGGGCTTCCGGAATATGTATTCGATTTTCTGGATCAGTTTGAGTCGACACCCGAAAAGCTGCGCCATTTTTCAGGGCTTTTTTCGACTTATTTTTCTCAGGAAATTGAGCATCAAACGGGATTTATTAAAGCTTACTTGATTTTTGAACGGGAATGGCGGCTGGTCATGATGGCGATCAGAGCTAAGCAGATGGGGCGCGATATCACGCGGGAGCTGCAGTTCGAGGATTTCACAGATCCCCTTATTGGGCAGATTCTGGCGCAGCGCGACGCTGAAGACTACGAGCCACCTGAAGAGTATGCAGATTTAAAAGAAAAATTTTTGGCGTGCGGACCCGATCCTTGGCAACAATATAAGACGATTGCGGAGTGGAGATTTAAGCGTATTGGGGCTTTAGTGGACCGCCCGTTCTTCTCTATCGATTGGATTTTGGCTTATATGGCCCAGCTTCTCATTGTCGAACAGTGGAATGAGCTGGAAGAAGAAAAAGGTAAAATGATACTAGACGCGTTTGTAGGATAATTCATGTTAGTAACAGGAAAAGTAGCAAAAGCATTTGGAAACCTCCTCCATGTCGAGTTTGACGGGAATGTCAAGCAAGGGGAAGTGGCGAGCGTCCATATCGGCAATTTGGGTCTCAAAGGTGAGGTGATCGAGATCGCGGGCAGCATCGCGAAGGTGCAGGTCTTTGAAGACACGCGCGGGATCAAGCTGGGGACGCCGGTCTCTTTTGCAGGACATCTGCTCGAAGCTGAACTAGGGCCGGGGTTGCTCTCGAGCATTTTGGACGGACTCCAAAATCCTCTCGAAAAAATAGCGGATGCTACGGGGCTATTTATTGCCCGGGGCGTTTACATCGAACCGCTCGATCGGTCCAGAAAGTGGGATTTTCACCCTACGGCGAAAGAAGGGGATGTCGTACATAGGGGTGACGAGATTGGCTACACGATGGAGGGGCGCTTCCATCACCGCATCATGGTGCCTTTTTCCCGCTTTGGCGAATATACGCTCACATGGGTGATCAAAGACGGCTCTTATCCGATCGACACCGTCGTGGCAAAAGCGACGGATGATCGAGGAGAAGAAGTCTCTTTCACGATGGTGCAGCGCTGGCCTGTGAAAATGCCGCTTTTCGAGGGTGAAAAGACCAAAGCGACGAAGATGATGGATACCGGAGAGCGGATCATCGATACGCAGTTCCCTGTGATGAAAGGGGGAGCATTTTGTGCTCCGGGGCCTTTTGGCGCGGGCAAAACGGTACTTCAGCACCATTTATCGAAATATTCTTCGGTCGACATTGTCGTCGTTGTGGCGTGTGGAGAGCGGGCGGGGGAAGTTGTCGAGGTGCTCAGAACGTTCCCGCATTTGACCGATCCCCATACGAACGAACCTCTCATGCAGCGGACGGTGATCATTTGCAATACGTCTTCCATGCCTGTGGCGGCTAGAGAAGCTTCGATCTACATGGGAACGACGATCGCCGAATATTACCGACAAATGGGGCTCGATGTATTGCTACTCGCAGATTCGACTTCGCGCTGGGCCCAGGCGATGCGTGAGATGTCAGGCAGGTTGGAGGAAATTCCGGGTGAAGAGGCATTTCCAGCTTATCTCGCATCGCGGATCGCGGCGTTTTATGAACGCGCCGGTGTGATGCGTTTGAAGGACGGAAAGACGGGGTCGCTCACGATTGGAGGAACGGTTTCTCCTGCGGGCGGAAACTTTGAAGAACCTGTTACACAAGCGACGTTGTCTGTTGTCGGTGCTTTTTGGGGCTTGTCGCGCGCACGCTCGGATGCGAGACGTTATCCTGCGATCGATCCGCTCATTTCCTGGAGTAAGTATGTCGATGACGTCAGTCTTGGATTTGAGGCACGCGTCGAGGGGTGGGGCAAGATGGTCAAAAAAGCGTTCAAATTTCTTTTCGACGGCGATGAAATCGGTAAAAGGATGGAGGTCGTAGGTGAAGAGGGGATTACGCTCGGTGATCTCATCGTTTATCTTAAATCAGAGCTGTATGAGTTTTGCTATCTCCAACAAAACGCTTTTGATAAAGAAGATGCCTATTGTTCGTTGGAGCGGCAAATACCGCTTTTCTTGCTCGTTCAGAAAATCTTTGAGCATAAATTTCAGTTTGAGAGCCACGATGCAGCCAGGGCTTTTTTCCTCGATTTGCAAAACGATGTGAAGAATATGAATTTTATGCCCTACAAATCGGAACGATATGAACGCGCAATAACGCGCATCCAAGAAAAGATCGGAGGTCAAAAGTGAAAAAGATTTATGACCGCATTCTGGATATGCGCGGCAACCTCCTTACTGTCATCGCTGAAAATGTGTCGCTGGGAGAGCTTGCTCGTATTCAAAAACAAAATGGAGACTCTCTCTTTGCGTCCGTCTTGAGGATCGAAGGAGATCGTGTAACACTACAGGCGTTTGAAAATACGCGCGGGATTGGAACGCATGACCGAGTGACATTCTTAGGGAAACAAATCCAAGCGATCGTGAGCGATGCACTCTTGGGACGGCGTTTCAATGGTGCGGGCGAGCCGATCGACAAAGGACCTATCGTGGTCGGCGATGCCGTCGAGATCAATTCGCCTTCGTTCAACCCCGTGCGCCGTATCGTTCCGCACGATCTGGTGCGCACCAACATTCCGATGATCGATGTCTTTAATTGCTTGGTGAAGTCGCAAAAAATCCCGATCTTTTCCGTCGCTGGAGAGCCCTACAATGCGCTGCTCATGCGTATCGCCAATCAAACCGATGCTGACGTTGTGATCATCGGGGGAATGGGCCTGCGTTTTGACGATTATATTGCCTTTATCGACAATGCGGAAAAAGCGGGGTCTCTAGAGAAAACGGTGATGTTCGTCCACCAAGCGACCGATCCGGCCGTCGAATGTCTTCTCGTCCCTGATATGGCCCTTGCCTGTGCCGAGAGATTCGCTGTTCAAGATAAAAATGTTCTCGTTCTTTTGACCGATATGACGGCGTTTGCTGACTCGATCAAGGAAATTGCGATCACGATGGACCAAGTGCCTTCGAATAGGGGTTATCCAGGATCGCTGTATTCGGATCTGGCGGCTCGCTACGAAAAAGCGGTCGATATCGAAGGCAGCGGAGCGATCACGATCATTTCCGTGACGACGATGCCGGGCGGCGACGTGACGCATCCGATTCCCGATAACACGGGCTACATTACCGAAGGGCAGTTTTATCTCCATGGCGGCAGGATCGATCCGTTTGGATCGCTCTCGCGTCTCAAGCAGCAAGTGATCGGTAAGGTGACCCGCGAAGATCACGGCGATGTGGCCAACACGCAGATCCGTCTTTATGCTGAAGCTAAAAAAGCAAGAGAGCGGCAAAGCATGGGCTTTAAGCTGTCGCGTTGGGATGAAAAACTCCTCCATTTTGCCCGTCTTTTTGAAGAGCGCATGATGGATCTCGATGTCAACTTGACGCTGGAAGAAGCCCTGGATCTGGGGTGGAAAACACTTGCCGAATGTTTTGAGCGGCATGAAGTGGGGATTAAGCAAACGCTCATCGACAAATACTGGCCTAAACTAGAAGCTGTATGATCAAACTTACTAAAACAGAGCTGAGAGGTCAGCAAACGCGCTTGAATCAGTTGCAGAAATACCTTCCGACTCTGCAGCTGAAAAAAATGCTTTTGCAGACCGAAGTCAATTTGGCTGAGCAAGAAATTGTTGAGCTCCATGTTCAGTTTAAAGAGTCGGAGCAAAAAGTTTTGGGCTACAGCAAATTATTTTCTGACAAAAACGCCACCGAACTTTTCCCTTCAGTCAAAATAGTCGAGGTGCAAAAGCGGTATGAAAATATTGCCGGTGTCGATACTCCCATTCTGGAAAGAGTTCTTTTTCAAGACAGTTCCTATTATCTTTTCGATACTCCCGTTTGGCTCGATAGCGCGATACAGGGGCTTCAAGGCTTGATCTTTATCCGCGAGGGGATCCGTGTCGCTGAGGAAAAGAAAGAGGCTTTGGAGCGCGAACTGCGCGATGTCTCGATCCGCGTCAATCTTTTCGAAAAGGTTCTTATCCCCAGGGCTCAGGATAATATCAAAAAAATCAAAATTTTCCTTGGCGATCAGCAACTGGCAGCCGTATGCCAAGCGAAAGTCTCCAAACGTAAACTTTTGGAGCGCGCATGATCGTTGATGTCGCGAAATATCTCATCTGGGGAGCGAAAGATGAAATCGATCGCTTTTTCCATCTGGCCCAAGAGATGGGATTTCTCGAATTCATCACGATATCCGGAAAAAAAACGATTGAGGCTCCTCTCACGCTGCAAAATCTTTCCGCCGCCCTCAAGATTTTGCGCAAACAAAACCCCCAAGAAATGTACAAGACAGGTGGGGATTTGAACTTTGCGATGCAGATCGCCGAACGTGTGCTCGAGCTGAAAGATGATCTTGAAAAGCTAGGTGAAGAAAAGCGGCTTCTCGAGGCGGAAGTTTCTAGAGTGGCTCCTTTCGGAGATTTTTCGATGGAAGATGTCGCTTTCATCGAGCGGGAAGGCAATCGCCGGGTCCAATTTTTCTGCATGAAGACGGCGAAAAGCCATAATAGTCACTTTGCTGATGAAGTCTTCTTTGTAGGCACCGAATATGATCTCGACTATTTCATCACGATTAATCCCGAAACGGTGAGCTATCCTGGCATGATCGAAATGCGCATCGATGCGGCGGTGGGCGAGTTAGAGAATCGCCTCAGCTTTGTCGAAGACGCGATTCACCGGTTCGAAGGGGAGCTCAAAGAGTATGTCGGACATATCGATTTTCTCCATGAAATGCTTGTCGATGAGCTCAATAAACACCATTTGGCTGCGGCCAAGAAAGAAGTAACATCGCCTCTATCGCCCTCTCTTTTTGCCATCGAAGCATGGGTTCCCGTCAATAAGACCAATTCTCTCTTCGCTCTTCTCGATGGCATGACTATACAAGCCGAGGAAGTGATCATCGAGAAGCATGAAAAAACTCCCACATGCTTGGAAAATCATGGAGGGGCGCTCATCGGCGAAGACTTGATCAAGCAATACGACATCCCCTCGACAGCCGATAAAGATCCTTCGATATGGGTCTTGGGGTTTTTTGCTCTCTTTTTTGCGATCATCGTCGCAGATGCTGGCTACGGTCTTCTCTTTTTAGCGGTGGCGCTCTATTTCAAATTCAAATTTCCCAATCTCGCTGGGGAAAAAAGGCGCATGCTCAAGCTGCTCTTCATTCTATCGACGAGCTGCGTCATATGGGGTGTACTCACGGCTTCGTATTTTGGGATCCGCATTGCCCCGGGTAGCTTTTTTAGCAACATCGCGCCCCTGCATTACCTGGCGGTAAAAAAAGCTGATTATCACATCGCACACCATGACGATGTCTACAAAATGTGGGTCGAGAAATTTCCCAATCTGCAAGAGGTTCAATCGGGCAAGGTATTCTTGAGCGAGGCAGCACAGAAGCACTCCTACCCTATGCTGCAAGAGTTCTCGGGAAATATCTTGATAGAAGTCGCGCTTATTATAGCGATTATTCATCTCAGCGTCGGTTTTTTACGTTACGCACGGCGGCACATCGCCGGTCTGGGGTGGATTGTCTTCATGATCGGCGGATACCTCTATTTCCCTTCGTTTTTAAAGTCTACGAGCATCGTGAATTTCATGGGCTGGATCAGCCCCGAAAAAGCGGCCCTCATCGGCCAGCAGCTTCTCATCATTGGGCTTTGCTTTGCGTTCCTAGCGGCCATCATCCAAAAAAGGAAAAAGGGGCTCGGCGAACTTTCCCACCTCGTGCAAGTTTTTGCTGACGTGCTCTCTTATCTTCGTCTGTATGCCCTAGGACTCGCCGGTGCCATCATGGCGGAGACTTTCAATGAAGAGGGAAAAGCACTGGGCTATGTGCTAGGCGCTCTCGTGATTGTGTGTGGACATAGCATTAATATCATGCTATCTGCCATGGGGGGAGTCATTCATGGCCTTCGTCTTAATTTCCTGGAGTGGTATCATTACTGTTTTGAGGGTGGAGGACGGCTGTTTCGCCCTCTACGACGTTTAAAAAATAAATAGAGGTTATATGGATTTTTCAATGGTAGGTCCCGCGCTTGTTTTGGCGCTCGGATGTATGGGAAGTGCAATCGGATGTACAATCGGCGGAATGGCGGCGCAAGCTGTGATGAGTCGTGTGGAAGAAAACCACGGAAAATTCATTACGATGACACTGATGACAGCTTCGCAATCGCTCTATGGATTTGTTCTGATGCTGCTGATGCAGCAAAGCATTAAAGCGGGAACACTTTCTCCGCTCGCAGGTCTTGGGATTGGCTTTGCCGTTGGAATGGCGCTCCTCGTCGCCGCGATTTTCCAAGGAAAATGTACCGCATCGGGTATCCAAGCGTCCGCCAAACAACCCTCCATCGTCGGGAAGTGCTTTGCCATGGTCGGTGTGATCGAATCGTTTTCGATCTTTGCCTTTGTCTTTGCTCTCCTGCTCATTCGATAAGGAAAAATGAAAACACGTAAAGAATCAGATGCTCTCGGAGAAGTCGCAGTTCCCGCAGACAAGTACTGGGGAGCGCAAACGCAGCGATCCATAGAAAACTTTCCCATCGGCAAAGAAAAAATGCCGCTCGAGCTGATTTATGCTCTAGCTCTTGTCAAAAAAGCGGCCGCAATCACCAATTGTGAACTAGGCCTTCTCGCAAAAGAAAAATGCGACCACATCGTCTCTACGTGCGAAGAGATCTTCGCCGGAAAACTCGACGATCATTTCGCTCTCGTCGTTTGGCAGACCGGATCGGGCACGCAGACGAACATGAACATCAATGAAGTCATCTCCAACCGCTCGATTGAAAAGGCCGGAGGTACTCTGGGCTCGAAAAAGCCGATCCACCCGAATGATGATGTCAACATGTCGCAATCGTCCAATGATGTCTTTCCCACGGCCATGCATGTCGCGGCTATGCTAGAAATCGAAAAGCGGCTCATTCCGGGTCTGCAGCTCCTAGGAGATGGTTTTAAAACCAAAGCTAAAGAATTCCACGATATCGTCAAAGTCGGGCGGACCCATCTCATGGACGCCGCTCCGCTCACCCTGGGCCAAGAGTTTTCTGCTTATGCCGCCCAAATCGAACACGGCATCAAAGCGTTGAAATCTTCCCTCAAACCTCTCTCGGAACTCGCGATCGGAGGCACGGCTGTCGGTACAGGTCTCAATGCGCCTCCTAAGTATGCCAAGCGCGTTTGCGAAGTGATCTCGAAGCTCACAGACATTTCGTTCGTCTCCGCTCCCAATAAATTTGAGGCGCTAGCCGCTAACGATGCCCTTGTCGAAGTGAGCGGAGCCCTTAAGCTCATCGCCTGCACCTTCATGAAGATCGCCAATGATATCCGTTGGCTAGCCTCCGGGCCGCGCGCGGGCATCGGCGAGATTTTCCTCCCCGAAAATGAACCGGGCTCTTCTATCATGCCAGGTAAGGTTAATCCCACCCAGAGCGAAGCGATGACGATGGCGGCGGTCCAAGTGATGGGCAATGATACGACGATTAGCTTTGCGGGCTCGCTGGGAAATTTTGAACTCAATGTTTTCAAGCCCGTGATCATCTACAATCTTCTTCAGTCGATCCGGCTCCTTGCCGATGTATCGCAAAATTTCCATGACAAATGTTTGAAGGGCATCCGCCCCAACCTCGAACGGATCAAAGAACTGCTCGACCGCTCTCTGATGCTTGCAACAGCCCTCAACCCTGTGATCGGATACGATAAGGCCACCCAAGTGGTCAAAAAGGCCTACGCCGAAAACCTCACGTTGAAAGAGGCGGCCGTAGCTCTCGGATTTATGACGGCAAAGCAATTTGATGAGGTCATCGATCCTAGAAAAATGGTCGGGTTGTGAGATATCTTTTACTCTTAATTTTGCTTGTAGGATGTCAGAAACACTATATCGCTGTGCGCCAACTTCAGGTCGGCCCCGATTATCTCGCTAGCTCCCACGTTGGCACGCCTGATCCTCGCAGAGCCGATCCACCCATAGGGGAAAAGCTGGTGATCGATTGGTCCGTTCCGACGGAACTTCTCACGCAAAATCCCCGCGTCATGCTCCATATCATCTTCCGCAACCATACCGAAAAATTTGAGTTTATTCCAATCTGCACGAAGATAGGGACTGAAGTCTATTCCCTCCTGCGTAATGATTTTAAAGAGACGCAAGGGCTGTTAACGTACCGGGCCGAGATCGTGACTCAAGATGGCCACATTTACCGAGATTGGAAGCATCAACTTTGGGTTAATCTCATCACACTAGATCGCACGAGTTCCTCAGTCGAAGACCAGTCTAAGCAAGGATCTGTGATCGAGACTCCAAATGAAAGTGTGGAAGGGCTCTCCGAGAGCAGCTGATAGCCCGCATGCAAGTGGCTTTCCAACATCATCCCCAATATTTCCTCAGACATTTGACCAAGTACGGCTTCGAAAGCGATTTTCTGCAGTAGATATTCTTTTTGTGAGTTTCCATGGGAGCAATCGATAAGAATGCGACTTTCTACACCGAGTGCGCGCATCTTTTGCATAGCTTCCTGAATATACTGGGGTTCAAAATTCGAGGATTCGGTCGATCCTCGCAGAACAATATGCGTATCGGGGTTGCCAGGACTTTCTTTGGCACAGAGCCTCCCCTCCTCATCGACGTGAAAAAATGTATGAGCGATACGCGCCGAAATCATCCCTTGAATGGCCGCATCGAGGCTTCCATCGACGCTGTTTTTAAAGCCCACCGGCATAGGAAGGAGTGACGCTAGCTGCCGATGCGTCTGCGAGTAGGAGGTGCGCGCACCGATGAATCCCCACGTGATGAGATCGCTAAAAAAAGGAGCTGCGAGAGGTTCTAAGAATTCCATCGCAGCAGGAACCTCCATCTCGGCCAGATGTAAAAGCAGCTGCCGGCTCCAGAAAATCCCCGTGCGCATATCATGAGACCCATCCAGATGGGGATCATAGAGAAATCCTTTCCAGCCCAGCATCGTGCGGGGCTTTTCGATATAAACGCGCATCACTAAAAAGGCATGATCAGAGACTTCATCCGCGAGCGCTTTGAGGCGATGGGCAAACTCCAATGCCGAATCTGAATCATGAATAGAGCAAGGGCCTAAAACGAGGGCGATACGGGTGTCTTTTCCCGCGAGGCACTGACGAACAGTCTCACGGCTCTTTTCTACAAAGCGGCGCTGCCGTTCGCTTAAGGGCAAGTAGTGCTTGATTTCCTTGGGTGTAGGAAGGTGCATTACAGAAAACTACCACGCGCTGAATAAATTTTTCAATTGCGCATTTTTTGCAGAGCTGAAAGTCGTTCTATTTCCTGTGGATTGAGAGGGTGCAGGCTAGCCATAAAAGCATATTCCCAAAAAATAACCTGTTCCGCCCCTTTAAGAAGGGTGCTATCTTTGCTTGCTTTTTTGAGGAGTTCAAATGCTCCGCATTCGGCTTCGATTTCATCTTGATTCTCTCTACGGAAGACCAAAAATAATAGCACGCCCAGTGTTAGACAAGCCAGAAGAGAGAGCCCCAAAATAAATGCCGGCAAAGAAACAAAACGATAAACGCACAACACTCCTAAGGCGCAAGCTTTTAGTGTGAATAACGCCAATGTTAATAAGATCGGTGTCAGCATGTGGTGCAGATGCCCTTTTTCATTGTGAGCGATTTCATGGGCGAGGGTCGTTGCAATTTTGGCGTCTTGGCTAAACTGGCCGATACCGTAGTCTTCTTGATTTTGAGCCATAGCTTCGAAATATTTAATCATTCCTGTTGTAATCCAAATTTTTCCGCCTCCTACGGTGTAAGCATAGGGATTGGGGGAGCGCACGATGGTGACGGTATAATTTTTTGAGGACGAATAGTTTTTAAGCTCATTAAGAATGGTGTTAATATTTTTAATATAGGAGCTGTAGATAGCGTCATTTTCAGGCACAATATCATTGCGCCAATATAATTGCTGGGCGTTATATGAAGCGCTGTTTATTAATCTAAACATGCAACAATTATATCAATTTATTTATAAAGAATAAATAAAGAAATAAGTTGTTGATTGCTAAAAGTATACGCCTAGCTCAAACAGGAAGTTGTTGCTATGTTGGTGCTTTCCCCATTGGAAATCATAGTCGCCGGCGATCGTCCATTTGTCAGCAAAGAGGAATCGTTGCTCCGTTCCAATGATGCCGTAATTTCTCGAACTTCCAAAGACAGTAACTTGCGATGTGGCTTCAAACCCAGTGGCGGCGATACCCACTTTTTTACGGTGATCGAGGAACTCATGTTGCCACGTGCCGCGTATTTCGGGGAGCCAGGTCACGGATTCTCTAACCAATCGGCCTCCCAGGCTCATGCCGACATCGCTGCGCAGGGATTTGCGATGTTGATGTCCCACGACGACATTGTCAGCGCCTGCACTGTTTTCCCGATATTTTTTTATATAAAGGTCGATCGCTTGCACGGCCAGCAAAGGCGTCAGCCGGACGTTATCAAACCACGCATCGTAGCCAAAGCCAAAATAGGTGTCCCATTCCCATCCGTGAGTCTGGGCTTCAGCCGTCGCGTCATTAATGTTGCGGCGGATATTATACCACTGGCCTCCCATGCCAACAGCGATGTCGAGGAACATGTGCGGATCCGACGAGGGAGCAATTGTGGAATAAATCCGGCCAAATACGTTATCGATATCGAAGCTGCCCGCATGATCTTTCACACTGGCGTCTACGTGCTCATAGCCTATCTCGGCACCGATGCCCGCCCAAGACATGGCATAGTCGCCTCCAAAAATGCCCCCAGCCGTATTGTAGTTAAAGCCTTTTTGAGATTGGATATTACCAAATTTTCCAAAGCTTCCGAGAGGTCCAAAATAAAAGGAGACGGGTTTTCCCTCGGGAGTATTACGGAAGCGAGAAACATCGATTTGCTCTTTTTTAGGAGCTGGTGCGGACGCGAGGATTTTTCCGGCACTAGCTGTCAAGCCATCCGTGGAAAAGCCTAAGGCAGGTTCAGCAGCATACATATCAGCTCGATTGGGAGAACTGAGGCGGCTGCGCATAAACTGGCACCGACGGATCATCTGAAGGTTGTGTTCATCGTTGGTTGCAAAAATGGGGCTACTCACATTGAAAAAGGTGGGCATCGACAACACATCAAATGCTAAAAGAACGGAGAAAGGGTTATAGATAAGCGAGGCATGAACGTTCGAAGGAAGATTACTATTGAAGGTAGCAAATGTTCCGGTAACGCCGGTGCCGCTGGTATTGTCCACGATGACAATTTGATCTCCATTTTGAATGACGCCTCCAGATATCAGATTAACATCGAGAGCTCCTGCTAGAGAGACGGATCCATTGACGACTTCCAATTGATCGGCATCGCCTGTATGGCTATTGGCAATATCAATGGCGAGTGTTCCCGTTGCCCCTTGATTATAGGATCCTCTAACTATAAAGAGACCTGTTTCGTCCTGAGTATCGGGGGCTAAGGTTCCATTATTGAAGATACCTCCCGATGTTGTGGCAACTCCGCCTCCTTCCAAAAAGGCACCTGGGTTGACCGTGATAGATGTTATTGTAACTTGTCCCACACTAAGTATTCCTTCAGCGACGGTGAATGCAGGATAATTGTCAATGGTACCCCCAATTCCGAGTGTTCCTGTTCCGGTTTTTCTCAATGTTCCGTTTGTCACGATCGTTTCTCGAATGGTTAAAAAGTTATTAGGGCCTCCTAGTACTTCGATTGGAACATTTAAATTACCCTCTAAGTTAATCTGCGCATTGCTGATAGTAGAACTACCTCCCGATGTGTTGTTGCATGAGATAAAGCCCCCATTGGGAAAATCCAAATTTCCATCATATTGTCCATTTCTCAAAATAAGGGCGGGAACGCCTGACGCAGTAAGCGTCATTGTTCCGCCATTCATCGTAACAATTCCTGCAGAGACCGTCATACTATTGCAGCTTTGGTTATTTCCATTGGCAAAGAATTGTCCTTGGTTTTGCACTGTCACGTTGACAGAAGGACCCAATTGGTTGGGTTGGTTAATGTCTATAATTCCTGTATTTTGAACAATGAGAGGACCTACGATGGTAAAGGCCGTTCCTGCAAGGTTCAACGTTCCATTATTGATCGTCGTCGTTCCCGTATAAGCATTGGCCGTTGTCTGCCCAAAGATCATCTCCCCTGGACCCCAATAATTGATATTATTGGCTCCGCTAATTACCCCATCCAGAGTAAAGGCCGAGGTGCTACTCAGATTGTTTTGGAAAATATCGAGGTCGGATATTAAAGAGATCTTGTTTCTGAGGAAATATGTCGCTATGCCGGATCCGACATTGATTTGAGCTTTGTTGGTGGCCTGAAATTTAAGTGTCATGGCGCTATCGAACGTGACATCTGGTGGCATACCGTTGGCTGTCGCCTGGAGCTTCAACGTTCCAATCGTAAAAGTTAAAGCCCCCGGTCCGTCAATAGTGGCTTGCGATACGGAGGGTTGCGGGACGAAATTAGCAACGTCGTTGGGACTATTTGGAATCGTGGGATTCGTGGACCAATTGGCGGCCACATTCCAACTATCCGTCCCGGGTCCGGTTGGAACCCAAAAAGCATTGATGGCGTCGAGTTCTCCTAAGGCTAAAGATAAAGCGATCAGCGAAGTAAGCCGGGGATAACGAATGGATGGCATAACAGTCCTTTGTTTTTATCAAGAAATAGCTGAAATTTTAAATATAGGCAAACTAGAAATACACACTGAGCTCGACTAGAAAGTCGTTACTATACTGATGTTTGCTCCACTGATAATCGTAATCGAGGGCCAGCGACCATCGATCGTTAAATAAAAACCGTTGCTCGGTTCCGATGATGCCGTAGTTTTTATCCAAGCCGATGACGGTAGTACGGGTCGATAGATTCGCCAAAGGAGTTGTCACTCTTATGTTTTTTCGATGGCCCAAATACTCATGCTGCCAGTAGCCCCGCACTTCTGGTAGCCATGTAATCTTGCGTCTCACAAGTTTTCCGCCGACACTCAGGCCTGCATCGCTGCGGAGCGATGTCGTATTATGTCGATTGAACTCGAGGTTGTGCGTTAGGGCTCCATGTTCCAAGTATTTTTGTTGGTGGACTCCCATGGATTGTACCGCGAGAAGAGGTGTGAAGCGTACATTGCGGACCCATCCATCATAGCCAAAGCCCAGATAAGCATCCCATTCCCATCCGTGGGGTTTAGCGTGAGCTGTACCGCGTGTTGTATTGCGATGAATATCATACCATTCTCCACCAAAGCCCATCGATGCGTCGATAAAGAAAGGAGCGTGCTTCAGCGGTGTAAAAGTACCATAGAAACGGCCAAACAGGTTATTGATGTCAAAACGGCCCCAGTGTTCGTGCACGCCGGCATGGAGATGTTCATATCCAACTTGTGCGCCGATCCCTGCCTGCGAGAAAGCGTAATCAGCACCGAGGAGCGCTCCTGCTGCGCGATAATGAAAACCGTTTTGCTCATGGGTGCGCTTAAATTTACCACGGCTGACGAGGGGAGCTACATAAATGGAGAGAGGTTTTCCTTCGGGATTATTGCGAAAACGAGAAACAGAGATTTGCTCTTTTTTCTTGGGAGGAATGATTTTGTCTGCACTAACCAGGAGTCCGACGAGTTTAGATTCTTTGGGAGAGCTCATGCGGCTGCGTACGAAGGCGCAGCGGCGCACCATCTGTAGGTTATGTTCGTCATTCTGTGCAAAGAGAGGAAGGGCAAAGTTCATATATCCCGTAGTTTGCAGGAAATTAAAGGAAGGAACGAAATTTCCATGGAAAACAAGAAAGACGGAATTGGCTGTGTAGCCAACATCAAAGCTTAGGCCGGGAGGGAAATTCGTGCTGATGGTGGGAAAAGTTCCAGTTACGGTGCTCGCCGTCAGGAAGGTGACTTGATCCTGATCGATGACGATGTCTTCGGTATCCAGGTTTACTGTTAATGTGCCAGCAAGGCTAGCGGTCCCTGAAAAGTGGAGTTGGTCGATGGCAGAGGTATGAGTATTGGCGATATTGAGGAGGAGATTGCCTCCGGCGCCTTGGATATAGTTTCCCGTGATGTTGTAGGTTCCAGACGCCTGCTGAGAAGTCAGGCTAAGGGTTCCATTATTCGTGATTGAAGCTGTTAGATTAATGGATTCAGGAAGGCTTAAGGTTGCACCAGGATCTACCGTGACGAGTCCCATTGTAACACCAGCTCCTCTGATACTGAGCGTTCCTTGGTTCACATCTGTAGCTGGATAAGAGCCGAAGCCGTCGATTTCCCAGGTTCCCCCTCCAGTTTTTTTGATCGTTCCTGTTGGGACAACGAGGGCCGGGGTGAAGAGATCGAAATTATTGACTTTTGGGACATTGAATGTGAGGAGGTTGCCGCTAGGGTTAAGGATACCGGAGATAAAGGAATCGAATCCTGGATTATTATTGACGCTGATCGTTCCACCAGCGGTGAGCGTCACATCGCTATTTAGTTCAGCCGACGTTAGTGAAATGGGCGTTACACCGCTAGTGATTGTTAATGTTGCTGACCCTGTATCGAGGGAGGCTCCATTGAGAGTTAACGTTTTGCACGATTGATTATTACCATTGAAGTTCAGCAGTGTACTAGCACCAGTCATCGAGATATTGGTCGTCGCACTATTGAATAGACCAGGGGCTTCTAAATTAACAATCCCCGTATTTGTGATGTTAAGATTGCCATTGACGCCGATGAGGCCACCGTAGTCGAGCCGCAGTGTTCCTCCAGAGACATTGACTGGTCCTGTAAAGGTATTGGCAACCGTGTTGTTTAATACTGTTTTGAACGGCCCGAAATAGTTAATGCCGCCGGGCCCTATGATCATTCCCACAATATGGAGAGCCGTGTCATCTGTTGTGTCGCCTTGACTATTTTGGGTGAGATCGAGGGACGATGATAGAGTGATGGTATCACCAGCTCCTGGAATAATAGCATATACAGCCTGACCGCCATTATTGGTTAAAATCTGCAAAGTTGCATTGCCAGAAGCGGCGTGAAAGTCGATAGAAAAACTTGAGAATAGTAAGGTTAAGAGAGGGCCACCCGACGCTGAAATATCAAGCGTTAGTGAGCCAAGCGTAACAGGATTAGGAGGGGGGAATATGTCTCCCATAACCGTGGCAGGATTGGGGGAAAATATAGCCGCATCCCCTATACCATTTGGAACTCCGTTATTCCAGTTGACACCAACATTCCACATACTGCCCCCGAGGGGGATCGTTGCTGTCTGCCACGTCGATGTGGTGACTCCGAGTTTTAAGGGCTCGGGGAGAGGCTCGACAATTGTTGGTGTGATTTCTATGGGCGGGCTTTCAATAGGAATAGGTACAGATGGCGGCGATTTCCACCACCAATCCCAAGCATCGACTTCTGAACTCAAAACGAGCGTGGCAGCAATGAGCGTAGTAATACGAGGGTACATATACCCTACATACTATATATAAATATTATTTTAAAGGCTTTCTATTTTGCGAGAGATTTCGACGAGCTCTTGCTCTGTCTGACTTAGCGTGTTCTTAAGTTTGGTAACGAGTGCTTCGGGTGCTTTGGCAACGAAGTCGGCATTTGCCAATTGCTGACGTGCGCCGTTTTGCTGTTGGATGAGCTTATCGCGCTCTTTGGTAAGACGGGTTTTTTCCTTCTCACGCATTTCTTGAGGGAGAGGGAGGATGATCTTAAGAGTGCCGACGGTGGCTGCCGATGAGAAGGGGAGGGGCTTTTCTTCCGATGCAAAGATGAGAGTTTGGATTTTAAGAAGGGCGAGCAAGATCGCTTGGCTTTTTTCGATGGGAGCGAAGTCATTTTTTGGCCCGATGATGTAAAGATCGGTAGCGAGGCCGGGCGGCAGCTGCATCTCAGCGCGGATATTGCGGACCGCATGGACAACCTGATCGATGGCGGCAAAAGCCTCTTCGATGGCGGGGTCGATATCGATCTCACGCAGTACTTTGGGGTAGGGGGCCACGATGCAGGCGGAGGATTGGAGAGCAGTGAAGCTCTCAGAGAGGTAAGGATCACGCACGGAGGAAGATGGAATTTTTGCTTTCAGAACTTGGAAGAGCTCTTCGGTGATGAAGGGCGCCATCGGATGGAGGAGGCGCAAGGAATTGCACAAAATCACAAAGAGGATTTTTTGTTTGTTTTTTCTTTCCTCTGGCGTGCCACGCTTGCCGAACAAGATAGGTTTGGTGAGTTCAACATAATAGGCGCAAAACTCTTTCCAGAAAAAGTCATAGGCCGCAAGAGCTGCCTTGTCAAAGGCATAAGCCATTAAATGTGCGTTCACATCGCGGATGATGCGATTGAGAAGCGAGAGGATCCATTTATCTTCGAGAGTCAGCAGCGCGCGGTCGATGCCTTCATCTGCTGAAAAATCTTCCAGATTCATGAGAACAAAGCGGGCGCCATTCCAAATTTTGTTCGCAAAATTCTTAAACTCTTCGAACCTGCGCCGATCGAGATCGATTTGCCGAGCGTGTGTGGCGCTCGCACAGAGAGCCATGCGCATCGCATCGGCTCCATAAGCATCGATGATCTCGAGAGGGTCGAGGATATTCCCCTTCGATTTGGACATCTTTTCCCATTTCGAATGGACATCCGGTGGCAGTGCTGCCCCGAGATCGTAAGCCTCGCGCTCTTTGGCAGGCAGATAATGCGCTGCGCCATCATGTCCGATGCGCCAATAGGATTTGCCATAGATGAGGCCATGCAAAAAGACCTCCTCGAACGGTGGCTTTTCCATCGCATATTCGCCCATGACGATCATGCGCGTGACCCAGAAGAAAAGAATATCGTGTCCTGTAACTAGCGTCGACGTGGGATAGAATTTTTCCATGTCGGGCGTTTTGTCGGGCCAGCCGAGCACGCTCATCGGCCAGAGTGCCGAAGAAAACCATGTATCGAGCACGTCGGTGTCTTGCACCCAGTCATCACCGGGCTCGCCCTCAGCGAGGCATTTCACTTCATCCCCGCGATACCACACAGGAATTTGGTGACCCCACCAGAGTTGCCGAGAGATGCACCAATCGCGCAAGTTGTAGATCCAGTGGAAATAAGTCGACTCAAAATGCTCTGGCAAAAGCTTAATCCGGCCCGACTTCACGACATCGATGAGAAGTGTCTTGAACTGGGAGAGGCGCACAAACCATTGCTTCGAAAGATAAGGCTCTATGACGGCCTTCGATCGATAGGAGACGCCGACCCGTTGTGGGTGAGGGATTTCTTTCTCGAGCAGGCCGAGTTCCTTGAGCTTGCGCGCGATCGGGCCTCTCGCTTCATCGACTCCTAAACCTTTAAATTCTCCTGCTTCTTCATTGAGCTTTCCATCCGGCGTGAGAACATTCACCATCGGAAGGCCGTGGCGCTGGGCGATCTCATAATCGACTTGGGAGTGAGCGGGCGTGATTTTTAGAGCGCCGCTGCCATACGTTGGATCGACCATCTTGTCGCCAATGATGGGAATGATTTTGTCGGTGAGTGGTAAGTGGACGCGTTTCCCAATCAAATGTTGGTGGCGAGGGTCATCTGGGGAGACGGCGACGGCCGTATCGCCAAACATCGTTTCGGGCCGAGCTGTGGCCACCGTCACGAAGCCGCTTTTATCTTCAAGAGGGTACTTGATGAACCAGAGCGAGGACATGCGGTCTTCATATTCGACTTCATCATCCGAGAGCGCCGTCTTCGCCACAGGATCCCAATTGACCAAATAATCGCCGCGGTAGATCAATCCGTCGTCGAACATTTTTTTGAACATCACACGCACGGCGCGGGACCGTTTTTCGTCCATCGTAAAGGCCAGGCGTGACCAGTCGCAGCTGCATCCGACCTTTTTAATTTGAGCTAGGATCTGCCGCTCGCTATCTTCTTTCCATTTCCAGACGTGCGTTAAAAACTCTTCTCTCGAGAAATCGCTTCGTCTTTTGCCCATCGTTGCATAGAGATGCCGTTCGACGACGGCTTGCGTGGCGATCCCGGCATGATCGGTGCCCGGAACCCAAAGGGCTTCAAATCCGCACATCCGCTTCCACCGGGTCAGAACATCCTGGAGCGTATCGACCAGCGCGTGTCCCATATGGAGAACGCCCGTGACATTGGGAGGAGGGATAACGATCGTATAGGGAGGTTTGTTTGAATCGGCCTTTGCTTCAAAAAAATGGTTGTCTTCCCATAAGCGGTACAGCTTTTCTTCGACGCTTTTGGGTTCAAATGCTTTAGCAAGATCCGACATAAGTGGCTAAAATACCAGAAGTTTAAGAGGTTTGTCTAGGAGATGTTATACTTAAGTGCTATTCGCTCAGCTAAGCCTTCCTGCAGGATTTTATTTATATGAAATAGCGATTGTTCAAAAATAGTAGTTTATGTTATCATTTTTTTATGTTATTTTGTTTAACTA
>VFSW01004540.1_pt1 | contig 20680 bp, 20 predicted proteins | sample 5358111 | NCBI WGS metagenome assembly VFSW01 (sample SAMN11554181, study PRJNA540505) | mine drainage metagenome | isolation source: sediment from site ElyBrook_90M | place: USA: Ely Copper Mine, Vershire, VT | collected 2017
CCGTCACTCCGTGCAGCAGAAACGGCTTGAACGCCCCCAGCGCCGCCGTCACCGCAGCCAGCGCATCCACCTGCGGTTCGTTCAGCCGGATCGGCTCGTCTGAAGCCTCAATACCACCCAGCCGAAATGCCGCGGCGCGCTCGTCGATGCGCACCAGCCCGCGCCGCACCAGCGTTTGCAGCGTGGACGAAGGTAATTCCCGACGCCGCAACTCAGCCAGGGGCAGCTCGCCGCCGCTCGCCGCCAGTTCCGCCAGAATGGCCTGCTGCTTCTCAGTCAACGTAGGCAGCCGCGTCTCCGGCAGCAGCACCGCAAAACGCTCCATGCGCCGCGCATCCCGCTCCACGGCCGCCGTCTCCCGCGCAATCCACTTTTTGCGCACCATCGCAGCCAACACCGGCAGCGTCGCCGCGGTCGCCGTCCGCAGCGTAGAAACCTTCACCGGCTCGCCCTCAGCCAGCCGCTCAAGCACCCGCCGCTCCAGATCCTGCTCTTCCTGTGACAGCTTTCCCCGCCGCTTTCCACCGGGCGCCACAGAGCCTGCCGTGAGCTTGTCGAAGGACCGTGATTTTGAAGCCTGGGAATCCGCCCCATCCACACTGCTCGCCAGCGCATCCCGCCCCGCATCCGTAATGCGGTAGTACACCGTGCGCCGCACCTCCGCCATCAGCGGCAACATTCCCCGCAGCACCTCGCCCAGCGGAGCCAGATAGTACTGCGCCATCCACTCCGCCAGCTCCAGCAGCTGGTTGCTCAGTAGCGGCTCCTCGTCCAGCACCGCCTCCAGCGAGCGGATTTCCATGTCCAGCGGCACCTTCACGTTCAGCCCGGTCACCACGCCAATCAGCTTCTCGTTGCGAAACGGCGCAATCACCCGCGCGCCACGCTCCGGCCGCTGCCCCTCCCGCACCGCATAGGTGAACGTGCGATCCAGGGGCACAGGCAGCGCGACTTCGCAATAAGCAGGCATGGGAGGCAACAATCAGTGTAGGGGATGCGGCTTCGCCACCGCTCGCAGAGGATGCCGTGATGATGCGGTAAGCCGGACTGGTAATTCAGGGCTGGTAGGTCAGGGCTTTAGCTGACACAAAATCCGCGGCCTGATCCGGGCCTTTAGGCCCCGCGATACGTCTTTCAGGCATTTCGTGCAGAAACCCGTGGGCTACGACTTTCAAACTGACCCAATACCCTCGATTTACACAGCCGTCACATCTGCGGCCGGGCGCATTACAATTCATTGCTGATGACCACCAAAGCTGTAAAGGCCGCCGCTCCCACGCCCAACGCCTCGCCCTCCACGCCTGCTGCCGTCACCCTCGCCATCGACATTGGCGGCTCTGGCCTCAAGGCCATGCTGCTTGACACCGCAGGCAAGCCGCTCAGCGAGCGGCAGCGCGTCGTCACCCCCGCGGTTCCCACGCCCGAACTGGTGCTCGCCGGGCTGGAAGAGTTGCGCAAGCTGCTGCCCAACTTCGACCGCGTATCCGTGGGATTCCCGGGCGTCATCAAGCACGGAACCACATTTACAGCCGTCAATCTGCATCCAGGCTGGGTCGGCTTCCCCCTCCAGGCTGAACTCGAAAAGCGCTGGAAGCGCCCCGTGCGCGCAGCCAACGACGCCGCCGTGCAGGGCTACGGAGCGGTCCACGGCGACGGAGTGGAGCTGACCCTCACGCTCGGCACCGGCATGGGCTCTGCGCTCTTCACCAACGGCCGCCTCTGCCCCGGCCTCGAACTCGGCCACCATCCCTGGCGCAAGGGCAAAACCTATGAGGACTACCTCGGCCGCCGCGGCCTCGACAAGTACGGCAAAAAGGAATGGAACAAGCTGCTGCAGGAAGCCATCCTGCAGACCGAGCAACTGTTCAACTGGGACCACCTCTACCTGGGCGGCGGCAACACCAAAAAGATCGAGTTCGAACCCGCAAAAAACGTAAAGATCGTCTCCAACGAAACCGGCCTCCTGGGTGGCGTAGCCCTCTGGCGCGAGTGGTCGTAAGGGCGACAGCGATCAGTTCTCTGTGATCAGGGGTCAGTTTTCCCAGATTCCAGAAGCGAGAGCGAAACCACCCACATTTGCGGAGACTGGTTGAGGTTTGTGATGGTCCACCCGGCCCGCGTAAGCAGGATCATTGACGGCGCAAAAGGAGTTCGCGTTTAGAATCGGCCTATGCACGACGTGGTGGTGTATTCGCGCAACGGATGTCATCTGTGCGACATCGTCAAGGAGACGCTCAAGCAAGTGCAAGGCGAGGCCGACTTCGAGTGGCGCGAAGTGGACATCGATGCCGACCCTGAGTTGCGGCAGAAGTACAACGACGAGGTGCCGGTCGTGTTCATCGATGGCCGCAAGGCGTTCAAGTATCACATGGACGGGCGTCAGTTCCTGCGGGCGCTGGCGGGGAGAGCGGCGAACAACAGACTTTCCTGAGAGACCTGCTCCAGGATTTCCTGAAAGACTCTGCTCCAGGATTTGTGGAGAGGTTGGAGTGTCTTCTTCCACCTTCGGCGCTGCGCAGACGGTGCGCGGCTCCGAAGGGCACCCAGCCTGTTCGACCGCAGAGGTTGGTGGTCTCCCACCCAAACTTATCGGCGAGTTAAGCGTGGGACACCCGGCTCCGCTCAGCGCTGTTGTGATGTAAGACGTGTGGCTGAGTCGATGCTCAATGGAAAAGAAGGAGCCGCACCCGGCGCTGGACTCTGGCCTGATGCGGCTCCTTGCTGATCTCTGATCCCTGACAACTGATCTCTGTTACTTGTCCGTCAGCGCTTCTACGCCGGGGAGCTTTTTGCCTTCGAGGAATTCGAGGCTGGCGCCGCCGCCGGTGGAGATGTGGGTGATCTGGTCGGCTACGCCGGCCTGGTTGATGGCGCTGACAGAGTCGCCTCCGCCGATGATGGAGATGGCGGCCTTGTTGGCTGCGACGGCGCGGGCGATGGCGTTGGTGCCAACTGCGAAGCGGGGAAACTCGAAGACGCCGGCGGGGCCGTTCCAGACGATGGTGCGGGCGGTGGAGACGACCTCTTCAATGGCCGAGATGGACTTGGGGCCGATGTCGAGGCCCTGCCAGTCGGCGGGAAAGTTGTTTGTGGTGTCCCAGGGCTGGGTTTTGGCATCGTTGGCGAAGCTGTCGGCGAGGATGTTATCGACGGGAAGGAGGAGCTGGACGCCTTTGGCCTTGGCCTTGGCGAGAGTCTCCTTGGCGAGGTCGATCTTGTCTTCTTCCACAAGGGACTTGCCGGTGGTGACGCCGAGGGCGCGCTGGAAGGTGTAGGCCATGCCGCCGACGATGACGAGCGTGTCCACCTTTTCGAGGAGGTTGGAGATGACGTCGATTTTGCCGGAGATTTTGGAGCCGCCGATGATGGCGACGAAGGGCTTCTCGGGCGCTTCGAGAGCCTTGCCGAGGTAGGTGATTTCCTTTTCCATGAGCAGGCCGGCGACGGCGGGCTTGAGGAAGTGAGTGATGCCCTCGGTGGAGGCGTGAGCGCGGTGCGCGGAGCCGAAGGCGTCATTGACGTAGACCTCGGCGAGGGCAGCGAGCGCCTTGGAGAAGGCGGGGTCGTTGGCCTCTTCTTCGGCGTGGAAGCGGAGGTTCTCAAGGAGCAGGACCTGGCTGGACTCAAGCTGGCGGGCGAGCTCGAGGGCGACTTCGCCGACGCAGTCGGGGGAGAAGGCGACGTTGACGGAGTCGCCGAGCTTCTTGTCGAGGAGCTCGCGGAGGCGGTCGACGACGGGGCGGAGCGAGTACTTCGGATTGGGCTTGCCCTTGGGACGGCCGAGGTGGGAGGCGAGGATGACCTTGGCCTTGTGGCGCAGGGCGTACTCGATAGTGGGGAGGGTGGCGACGATGCGGGTGTCGTCGGTGATGGTGGAGCCGTCCTCGGTGAGCGGGACGTTGAAGTCGACGCGGATGAAGACGCGCTTATTGGCCAGATCGATGTCGCGAATGGAGAGCTTGGACATGGTAAAGAACCTTTCTGCAACCAAGGGACTAGGGTCTAGGAGCCAGGGAGGATGGCTTCCATTTCAATTTCAATGCGCCAGGCGGGATTGAGGAGCTTGGCGACGACAACCATGGTGGCGGCGGGGCGGACGAGGCCGAAGAACTCGCCATGGACGCGGCCGATGGCCTCCCAGTCCTCAGCGTGGGTGAGGTAGAGGCGGGTGCGGACGACGTCACTGAAGGATGCACCGGCTTCGGCGAGGGCTTTTTCCGCGATGGCGAAGATGCGGCGGGTCTGTCCGGCGGCATCTTCGTTCTCGGCGCCGACGGGACCTGTGCCGGCGAGGTGAACGGTGTTTCCCACGCGGACCGCGCGCGAGAAGCCGATGATGGGCTCGTAGGGGGAACCGCCGCTGATGTTTGTTCGCATGGTGGTCAAAGATCTTTTATCTCCCACCCATGCCGATCGCTTCGCGCCCGTCATGGGGCACCCGAGGGTATGAAGCCCGGATGGGCAGAAGGTTGAAGTATCCCACCCATGCCGATCGCTTCGCGTTCGTCATGGATGGGGCACCCGGGGGTTACGGCTGACTAGAGGCCCTTCTTGTTGAGGAAGCCGATGAGATCGACGACGCGGTTGGAGTAGCCCCACTCGTTGTCGTACCAGCTGAGGACCTTGACGCTGTTGCCGACGACCTTGGTGAGGGGTGCATCGACGATGGAGGAGAGCTTGTTGCCCTTGAAGTCAGAGCTGACGAGTTCGCCCGACTCGTAGCCGAGGATGCCCTTGAGCTCGCCCTCAGAGGCGGCCTTGAGGGCGGCGTTGACGGCCTTGGCGTCTGTGGTCTTCTCGCTGATGAAGGTCAGGTCGACGATGGAGACGTTGGGGGTTGGGACGCGGATGGCGAAGCCGTCGAGCTTGCCGGCGGTCTCAGGAATGACCAGCTTGAGAGCCTTGGCGGCGCCGGTGGAGCTGGGAATCATGTTCAGAGCGGCGGCGCGGGCACGACGCAGGTCCTTGTGCGGGAAGTCGAGGATAACCTGGTCGTTGGTGTAGCTGTGAATGGTGGTCATGATGCCGCTGACCATGCCGAATTCCTTGAGGAGCACCTTGACGACCGGCGCCAGGCAGTTGGTGGTGCAACTGGCGTTGGAGATGACGTTGTGCTTGGCCGGATCGTACTTGTTCTGGTTGACGCCAAGCACCAGGGTGATGTCTTCGTTGGTGGCCGGAGCGGAGATGATGACCTTCTTCACGGTCGCGCCCAGGTGAGCCTTGGCTTTTGTCGCATCGGTAAAGTGGCCGGTCGATTCGACGACAATCTGCGCGCCAACTTCGGCCCAGGGAAGCTTGGCCGGGTCTCTCTCGGCCCAAACCTTGATCTTTTTTCCATCCACGGAGATGAAGTCTTCGCCGGCTGCGATTTCGTTGGGCAGGTTGCCCAGGATCGAGTCGTACTTGAGCAGATGGGCCAGGGTCGCCGGGCTGGTCAAGTCGTTAACGGCAACAAAATCAATCTCTGGATTGCCAAGCGCGGCGCGCAAAACGTTGCGGCCAATCCGGCCGAAGCCGTTGATGCCAACCTTTACTGCCATGTGTATTCTCCTTCGTAATTGGTAAAGCTGAGGTTTTGAGGTTGCGGCGTTCGGCGGCTGAAAAAGCGATCCCGCAGACGATTCCACCAAACCCTTGATCGTAACACTGAAGGCAACGGCCACGAAATGAAAACGGGTTTGCACCCATTTCGAGCCAGAATCCCGTCACTCATATTCTGCCGTCCCGGATAGAGGACGGTATGTGACGAAGTGCACAGCATTTGCAGCACTCGACAGAAGTATGGTATCCCGATATCACAATGCAGGTGTTGAAGGTGGCATGAGAAGACGTTCGAGACATACTCCCAATACTTCGGAATCCACAGGCAAGATCGGCCAGGAACTCCCCTCGAATCAACCGCGCCCGCTGGTGCCGCTCTATCCGGACGAGCCCACGACGGCGCGACCGGCGCCACAGCCACGCGCACCACGGCCAGTGGAGACCCGGCCGCTGGAACCACGGGCTCAGGAACCACGAGTTCAGGAGCAGCCGCGGCGGCCCAGCCCACCCGATCGGCCTGCACGGCCGGTTTGGGATGAGCCCGCCGAGCCGGGTCGCCTGGAACTGGAAACGCAGCCCGAGTCGCCCTCGCTGCCTCCGCCGGAGGCTGAAGCGGCATCGCGCTCACCTCAGGCGCCCAAAGGCTTTGTGGTGCTGGCCATCGGACTGCCCGGCTCGGGAAAGACGACCTGGTTCCGGCGCCGCGGGGTCACGCCGCTTTCCAGCGACCTGCTGCGGAACATTCTCTTCGACGACGTGGAGGAGCAGCGCTACCAGGGGCTGGTTTTTTCCACGCTGCGATCGCTGTTGCGGGCCCGCCTGATTGCGCGCATGCCATGGAACTATGTGGACGCAACCAATCTCTCCATTCACGAGCGGCGGCAGTGGATCAAGATGGCCAAGAGCTTCGGCTACGAAGTGCAGGCTGTCTTCTTTGACGTGCCGCTGGAGGTTTGCCTGGACCGCAACCGGCAGCGCGACCGCTCAGTGAGCGAAGACGTGATGCGCAAGATGGCCGAAAAGCTGAAGCCGCCGGTGTTTGAAGAGGGCTTTGCGAAGATCACCGTGGTGCGCGTGAAGAGCGCTAGTTAGGTGAGTTGCGGTCATTCGACAATCGGTGAAGCCTGCGCTCGATGCGTTGGGCGCTACTCGCCGCTGAAGGGATTGCTTTCAGGAGGCCGCACGGCGGTTGGGTCGTGCTGGGGTTCTGGCTCTGCGGCGGGGCGGCGGGTCTGAGCGGTTGAATCCATGAAGGAATTGAAGACCCGGTAGGGGTCGCCGGGCAGCAGGTGATGCGCCTCCAGCGCCAGACGCACGCGGCGGCGGAACTCGCGCACCGGGGCGTATTGCTTGGTGGCGAGGGTCTTGAACAGCACGGGAAAAATGATCTCGGAGCCCTTGACCGCGTCTACGCCCAGGATTTGCGGGTCGGCCACAAACACGTCGCGAAACTCGTCGCTGTTGCGAATTTCCATGGCGATGCCCTTGAGCAGTTCCAACACGGTGTCGGGGTTGGACGAATAGTCCACGCTAACGTTCACGGTGGCAATGGAGTAGTCGATGCTTTGGTTGGCGACGGTGGAGATCTGCGAGTTGGGGATCACGTAGAGGGTTCCGTCTGCGTCGCGGATAGAGGTCTTGCGCAGGGTCATGGCCTCCACCACGCCCAAAACGCCGGCCACACGCACGGTGTCGCCCACATTGAACTGGTCTTCAATAAGGATCAGGATGCCGTTGAGCATGTCGCGTACGATGTTTTGCGCGGCCAGGCCGATGGCGACTCCGGCGACCCCTGCGGAGGCCAACAGGGGCGCGAGATTCATGCCGAGGGCGGAAAGAATTTGCATGCCGGCGATGGCGGCAATGATGGCCAGGCCGGTGGTGCGGATAACGCCTGCCAGAGTCTTCACCTGCGCAATGCGGATCTGCCCCGCTGCGTGCTGCTCGGCGATGTGGATCATTCTGGCCGTGACGAGACGCAGTAAACGATTGAGGATAAAGGCGATAATCGCAACAAGGATCAAGTGCGGCAATTTGGTGTGGATGAATTCCTGAGTGTCATCAAGCCACTCGTCCAGCACCTTGCCGAAGAACTGGCCTTGAAGAAACCAGCCCAATCTTGTCACGAACAGAAAAGGGTGCATCCCAAAACTCCTCTTTCTAGACTAGACTGTGCGCAGGAAAGGCCGGAGACCTGCTCCAGACGATTCTATTTCAGCCTGTGAGGCAGATCTGAAGCGAGCCGGCAGCAGCCTTATGCGGTTGACGAAGAATCCAGTTCGCCTGCGCAATGGAAACCGCAATACGCCTGTGCGGGGTCCACGGCGGCAACATTGGATCAGGGTTCTGGTTTGTCTGGCCGCCATGGCGGCCCTGACGGGTGCTGCCCGGCCCGGTCAACAGACGCCTTCAGAAAACGCGGACAAGCAAATCTCACCTCCCGACTCCGGTCCCCGGTTGATGACACGCGCACAGCCGGCCAGCCAACCGAAGACCGACTCGGCGGATGCCGGGAGCAAGAACCAGGTTGCCGCTGACAGCGCTTTGCTGCTGCAACTGGCCACCGATCTGAAGACCGAAGTGGACAAGACCAACAAGGACACGCTGTCTCTCACGGTCATTCGCAAGGCCGAAGCAATTGAGAAGCTGGCGCACAAGGTAAGGGACCAGGTGAAGCCGAAGGCGGGGGCGGGCTGAGGAGATGAAGGCGATGCGTCGCAGAACGATCTTTGCGAAGATGGCACGCACGTTGCGAAGGGCGTTTGTGCTGGTTGTCGCGATGGCGCTCATGGGGAGCGCGCTGAGCGGTGCCCCTGCCAGCCAGCAGACCAATCCTTACCAGATGGGACAGCGTCCTCCCAGCCCGTTTGACCGGCCTGACGATATGAAGCCCACTTTGACGCAGAGCCAGTTGCAGGCGATAAATGCGGAACGGCAAAAGTCCATGGTTTCTGACACGGAAAAGTTATTGAAACTAGCTCGGGAGTTGAACGCGGAGGTCGCTGCAGGGACTGCGAACTCGCTTACTGCGGGGCAACTGCGCAAGGTGGCCGAGATTGAGAAACTGGCGCACAACGTGAAGAAGAAGATGGCCTACAGCGTGGGAGGCGGACCGGTGGCCCCCGATCCGTTCGCCCGGCCGCTCCGCTAACTTTGGCTTCTCCGAATTTTCGTTGCAGGGTGCAGGGCCAGCATCGCTTGAATGGAACTGGTTGCTACAATCAGGGTTGGTTTTGGTTCACAAAACCTGAAATTGGGAGTGAAGGAAATGGGACTTGCGGTTTCCAGCGCTCGCGCGCCCGAGACGGCTTCCGCCTCAGGCGGACTGAGCCCTCAACAGTTGATTGAAATCTACCGGCTGATGTATCTCTCGCGCCGGGTGGACGATCGCGAGATTCTGCTCAAGCGGCAGCAGAAGATTTTCTTCCAGATTTCGGGCGCTGGCCACGAGGCTCTACAGGTTGGCGCGGCGCTGGCCCTTCGGCCCGGCTACGACTGGTTTTTCCCTTATTATCGTGACCGCGCGCTGTGCCTGGGGCTGGGCGTGACGCCCACCGAGATGTTTTTGCAGGCTGTGGGCGCGGCTACCGATCCAGCCAGCGGCGGGCGGCAGATGCCAACCCATTGGAGCAGCCGGGCGCTGCACATTGTGAGCACATCGTCCTCGACCACCACGCAGGTGCTGCACGCTGTGGGTTGCGCGGAGGCAGGGCGCTACTTCAGCCATCATCCCGAGGCGGCAGCCAAGGGCGAGGGCGACTACCGCGCCTTTCACGATGTGACGTTCCACGGCGATGAGGTGGCGTTTACGTCGCTGGGTGAGGGCTCCACCTCGCAGGGCGAGTTCTGGGAGGCATTGAACGCGGCCTCCAACAAGAAGTTGCCGGTCATCTTCTGCGTGGAAGACAACGGTTATGCCATCAGCGTGCCGGTAGAAGTGAATACCCCGGGCGGGAATATTTCACGGCTGGTGGCCAACTTTCCGAATTTCTATTTTGCCGAGATCGATGGCACCGATCCAGAGGTGTGCCTGCGGACGTTCCAGGCGGCTGCGGAGCACTGCCGCGCGGGCCTTGGGCCTGCCTTTGTGCATGGGCACGTGGTGCGGCCGTACTCGCATGCGCTTTCTGACGACGACAAACTCTACCGCACGCACGCCGAGCGCGAGGCCGATGCCCTGCGCGATCCGATAACCACGATGCAGATGCGCCTGTTGCGCGAGGGGATTCTGACGGCTGAGGCGATCAATGCGCTGGAACAGGCTGCGGACCATGAGGCCGCCGAAGCCGCCGAACGCGCCCTTGAGGCTCCGCTGCCCAAGGTGTCAGGGATTACCAAGCACGTCTACTCCGAAGACCTGGACCCCACCAGCACGGTCTTTGCCACCGAGCAGGTGGTGGGATCAGTCAAGGGGGCTGGTCCGGCTGGAGGCGGAGCGGCCGGCAGCGCCAAGGGCAGCGGCCCGCGCACCATGGCCGACCTGATCAACGCCTGCCTGCACGACGAAATGCGCCGCGATCCGCGCATTGTGGTGTATGGAGAAGATGTGGCCGACGCCAGCCGCGAGGCGGCGCTGTCTGAAGTCGAGGGCAAGGGCGGCGTTTTCAAGCTGACCGCGGGTTTGCAGAAAGAGTTCGGATCGGAGCGGGTCTTCAACTCGCAACTGGCTGAGGCGTGCATCGTGGGACGCGCCGTGGGCTATGCCGCGCGCGGCATGAAGCCGGTGGTTGAGATTCAGTTCTTCGATTACATCTGGCCGGCCATGCACCAGATTCGCAATGAGCTTGCGCTGATGCGTTGGCGCTCCAATGGCGTATGGGCTTCGCCCGCCGTCATCCGCGTGCCGATCGGCGGCTACCTGACCGGCGGCTCTATTTATCACTCAGGGTCGGGCGAGAGCATCTTTACGCACATTCCGGGGCTGCGCGTGGTGTTCCCGTCGAACGCGCTGGACGCCAACGGACTGCTGCGCACGGCCATTCGCTGCGACGACCCGGTGCTGTTTCTGGAGCACAAGCGCCTGTACCGCGAGACCCATGGCCGCGCGCCGTATCCGGGGCCGGAGTTCGCCATTCCCTTTGGCAAGGCGAAGGTCGTCCGGGAAGGCACGGACATCACTCTCGTGACATACGGCGCCCTGGTGCCGCGCGCTTTGCAGGCCGCGCAAGAGGCACAGCGCCAGCAAGGCATCCAGGTAGAAGTGCTGGACCTGCGCACGCTGAACCCCTATGACTGGGAAGCCATCGCTACTTCAGTACGCAAGACCAGCCGGGTGATCGTGGCGCACGAGGACATGCTGAGCTGGGGCTACGGCGCGGAGATCGCGGCACGCATTGCCGATGAGCTTTTCGAGGACCTGGATGCGCCGGTCAGGCGGGTGGGCTCTATGGATACGTTTGTGGCCTACCAGCCGATTCTGGAAGACGCCATCCTGCCCCAGCCGGAAACCATTCTGAAGGCGATTCTGGATTTGCGCGCTTACTGACGGCCTTCCAGCAGCGCATCGACCGCGGAAGCCAGGGACGGCACGCGCAGGTCCGCCAATTCGGCGGCGGCCTGTGCGCCGGCCTTTTGGTGCTGCGGGTGGCCGGCGATGAAGATGGTCAGCATTCCCAGGCGGCGGCCGAACTCGATGTCGGAGAGCGAGTCGCCGATCATGGCGCTGGTTGCGGCGGTGATTTCAGGAAATTCGCTTTTCGCCTGCTCGAACATGCCCGGCAGCGGCTTGCGGCAGTTGCATTGCCGCCGGTCGTGCGGACAAAAGTAGAAGGCGTCTACGTGCGCGCCATGCGTCTTCAGCAGGTTCTGGAAGCCGAGGTGGATGGCGTCCACATCGGCGGCCGTGTAAAGCCCCAGGGCCACGCCACGCTGGTTCGAAACCACGACGACGCGCAGCCCGGCACGGTTCAGCCGGCCAATGGCCTGGGGCACGCCTGGCAGCACGTGGAAGTCTGCCATGGATGTGACATAGCGGCCTTCGGGCATCTTTTCGTTCAAAACGCCGTCCCGATCGAGAAAGACAGCGCCAAGCTGGCGGGCGAATAAGTTGTCTGGGGAGTCGGGCACCCCGCTATGATAACAACCGTGCGGTCTGCCGGCCCGAGGAGGCCAGTGAGGCCGTCGAACAAGGGGACGCGGTGATTGGACAACTGCACCTGGTGATCCAGGAGATCGAGCGCGAATGGGCCGACAAGCGCCTGCTCGTGGTCGGCGACGTGATGCTCGACAAGTACATCTGGGGCGAGGTAGGGCGCATCTCGCCGGAAGCGCCTGTGCCCGTAGTGCGCGGCATTCACCAGAACGATAAGCCGGGTGGCGCAGCCAACGTGGCCATGAATCTGGCCCGGCTGGGCGCGCAAACCGTGGTAGCCGGTTTTGCCGGCGGCGACGAAAGCGAGAATCTGCTGGCAGCAAGCCTGCGTTCAAACGGGATTGCACCCCATTTCGTTCTCTCCGAGGGATTTCCGACGGTCACCAAAACGCGCATTTTGGGCGGGCAGCAGCAGATGCTGCGGCTGGACTTTGAGCGGCTGGGAATGCGCGCGCAGTCCGACTATGACCGGCTGCTGGAAACGGCGTTGGCGCTGCTGCCCGGATCGCACGCACTGGTGATTTCAGACTATGCCAAAGGCGCGATTACTCCCGAGATCTGCCAGGCGCTGATTCCCGCGGCCCGCAAGCTGGGCATTCCGGTTCTGGTAGATCCCAAGAGCCCGGATTACGGGCACTATCACGGCGCGACCACGATCTGCCCCAACCTGAGCGAGCTAGCCCGCGCCGCGCACCTTGACTCTGGCGATGTGGATGCGCTGCTGACGGCAGCCGAGTCCATGGTGGAGGCTCTTGACATCGAGTTTCTAACAGCGACGCTGAGCGAAAAGGGCATAGCGCTGGTGCGGCCCGGCAACTGGTTTATTGCCCCGGCGCAGGCGCGGCAGGTGTTCGACGTTTCCGGCGCGGGAGACACTGTGATTGCGGTGCTGGCGCTGTGCCTGGCCTCCGGGCTGCTGCCGGAGACCGCGGTGCAACTGGCCAATGTGGCTGCGGGCATCGTGGTGGGCAAGGTGGGCACGGTGCCGGTGGAAAAGCACGAGTTGCTGGCCGCGCTCAGTCCGCAGATTGCGCTGCACGCCGAAGATCGGGTGCTGACACGCGACGAACTGATGAAACGGGTGGCACTGTGGAAGGCCAACGGCGAGCGCGTGGTGTTTACCAACGGCTGCTTCGATCTGCTGCACTTTGGCCACATTACGGTGCTGGAGCAGGCTCGCCGCTGCGGCGACCGGCTGATTGTGGCCATCAACAGCGACGCCTCAGTGAGCTGCCTGAAGGGGCCGAATCGCCCCATTGTGAGCCAGGGAGAACGGGCGCGCGTGCTGGCCGCGCTGGCCGCGGTGGATGCGGTGGTGATCTTTGGTGAACCCACGCCGCTGGAACTTATTCTCGCCGTGCAGCCCGACGTGATTGTGAAAGGCGGCGACTACGATGCGGAGACCGTGGTGGGCGCGCGGGAAGTGCAGTCCTGGGGCGGCGAGGTGAAGATCATCCCCCTCGTGGAGGGATTCTCGACTACACGACTCATCGAGAAGGGCGCGGGCCTTGGGAGTTTGAGCAAACCCTAACTAGACCCGGATACAATACGGGGATGGAGTTGTGTATCCAACGCCCGTGGCTTGTCACGGAGATGTTTACCCGCATGGCAGGCTGGCCGGCATGAAGCGATTTCTCCGCCTGCTGCGCTACGGGCTGCCGTACTGGCTGCAACTGCTGCCGGGCGTGCTGCTGCTGGCCATGGTGGGTCTGCTGGACAACTTTCGCACCCTCCTGTTTCAGCCCATCTTCGACAAGGTTCTGGCGCCCAATGCGCCCGACGGTCCGATTACGCTCGGTGTCGCCCGCTCTCCCTGGCATCTCGACCTGAGGCTCGTTGTTCCCCATTTCATGCACAACGCCTGGACCGTGGTGGCCTTTGCGCTGGTTGCTTCCACGGTGGTGAAGGGGCTGTGCGACTACCTGGGCACCTACCTGGTGAACTATGCCGGTTTCGGCATGGTTACCGACCTGCGCAATCACCTGTACGAGACTACGCTGCGCCGCTCCGCAGCTTTCTTTCACAAGCACGCCACGGGCACGATTCTCTCCACACTCATCAACGACGTCGACCGCGTGCAGACCGCAGTCAGTTCGGTCATCGGCGAATTTCTGCAGCAGTTTTTCACCTTTGTTGTCGGTCTGATTATCGTGATTCGCCTGGGCGGGCACCTGAGTTGGGCGCTGTTGTTGTTTATTCCGGTGGTGGTCACTTCTTCGCGCAAGATCGGCCGGGAGGTGCGAACCCGCACGCGCACTGGACAGGACAAGCTGGCCGAGATCCAGAACATTCTGCATGAAACGGTGACGGGCCACCGCATCGTAAAGGCCTTCAACACCGAGTTGTGGGAGATTTTGCGTTTCAAGAAGGCGGCCGGCCGCCTGTTCCGCGCCAACCTGCGCAGCGTGCGCATTCAATCCATCAGTTCGCCATTGATGGACACCATTGGCGCGGTCGCGATTGCGCTGCTGTTGCTGATCGGGCGCAATGAGATTCAGCATGGCCGCATGACCATCGGCGCATTTGGCGCGTTCATCATCGTGCTCTTCAAGCTTTACGATCCGGTGCGCAAGTTCGCCTACTTCTACAACAGCTTCCAGCAGGCGATGGGCGCCTCCGCGTCGATCTTCGGTTTCTTCGATGTGAAGGACGATGTGAAGGAGCGGCAGCACCCGGCGGTGTTGAAGGGCTTTCAGAGTGCGATCCGGTTTGAGGACGTGGGCTTCTCCTACTCGACGGAAGAGGGCGAGCACCAGATTCTGCACAACGTCGATCTCGATGTATACGCGGGCGAAGTTCTAGCGCTGGTGGGGCCCAGCGGAGCGGGCAAGTCCACGCTGGTCAACCTCATTCCGCGCTTCTTCGACGTGACCTCGGGCCGCATCCTCATCGACGGCCATGACCTGCGCGACCTGACGCTCGGGTCCTTGCGCCGCCAGGTGGCTCAGGTATCGCAGGAAACGATTCTCTTTAACGACACAGTGCGCAACAACATTGCCTACGGCCAGCCGGACATGAAACATGCACTGGTGGAGGAGGCCGCGCGCAATGCGCTGGCGCACGACTTCATCCTGCGCATGCCGCAGGGCTATAACACGGTGATCGGCGAAAAGGGCTTCCGGCTCTCAGGCGGCGAACGGCAGCGCATCGCCATTGCGCGCGCCATTTTGAAGAACGCGCCGATCCTGATTCTGGACGAGGCCACCTCGGCGCTGGATGCCGAGAGCGAGTCGCTGGTGCAGGCCGCGCTGGCCAACCTGATGCTGGGACGCACGGTGCTGGTGATCGCGCACCGGCTGGGCACGATTCGTCGCGCCAACCGCATTGCGGTGCTGGAGGACGGGCGCATCACTGCCATCGGCTCGCATGAGGAACTGCTGACCGATTCGCCCACGTATCAACGGCTCTATCAACTGCAATTCATGGAAGTACCGGAGAGCCCGGAGATGGAGCCGGCGATCTCAGGCCCTGAGGACTAGCACGCATGCCGATCTACTCGATGACCGGGTTTGCCCGCGCACAGGTTCGCGTTCACGATCAACTCGTCTACACGCTGAGCGTGAAGAGCGTGAATCACCGCTTCCTCGATATACAACTGCGCCTGCCTTCGGGGCTGGATGCGCTGGAGATGGATCTGCGCAAGGCGCTGAAAGAAAACCTGGTGCGCGGCCACGTCGACATGATGCTCTCGATTGACCGCACCGGTCAGCAGAGATCCGGCTACAATCGCGAACTTGTGGCCAATTTTCTTGATGCATTCAAGGCGGCGCGCGAGGAATTCGGGCTGGCTGGCGAGCCGGACCTGAATGCGGTGCTGCGCATGCCCGCCGCATTGCAGAACGACAACCGCTCCAGCGGCGATGAGGATCTGACAGCACTGGCCGAAAGTGTGCGGCAGCAGATTGTGCCCCTGCTGGATGAATTGAAGGTGATGCGGGCGCGCGAAGGCGAAGCGCTGGAGGCCATTCTGCACGCGTCGCTGGACCGCCTGGCCGAAGCCGTAGACGGCGTGGCCGTGCTGCGACCCGAGGTGGAGCAGCGCTACCAGGAGCGGCTGACGCAGCGGCTGGTGGCGGCTACCGGGCCCGAGTTCAACCGGCAACGGCTGCTGGAGGAAGTTGCCGTGCTGGTAGATCGCAGCGACATTGCCGAGGAACTGGCGCGCATGATCACGCACATCGGGCACTTTCGTGAACTGCTGAGCGCCGGCGGCGAAGTGGGCAAGAAGCTGGATTTTCTGCTGCAGGAGATGAACCGCGAGGCCAACACGCTGCTGTCAAAAACGGGCGGCGTGGGCGGCAAGGGCACGCGCATCACTGAATTGGGGCTGGCAATGAAGGCCGAGATCGAGAAGGCCCGGGAGCAGATTCAGAACGTGGAATAAGTAGTGAAGCATCGTAGAGTAAACAAGACGGCGAAAGGGAAAACCCCAACGTGGCAGGAATTCTTTTCATCATTTCAGCGCCTTCGGGCTCGGGCAAAAGCACACTGGTCAGCGAGTTGCGGAAGCAGGTGAACGGTGTGGATTTTTCCGTTTCGTGGACCACGCGTACGCCGCGCGGTTCTGAGGAGAACGGGCGCGAATACAATTTCACCAGCCGCGAAGAGTTCGAGCAGATGCGCGACGCGGGCATGTTCCTTGAGTATGCCGAGGTGTTCGGCAACTACTATGGCACAGCGCGCCGGTCACTGGATGAAGCGCGCGCGGCCGGGCACGATCTGCTGCTGGACATCGATGTGCAGGGAGCCGCACAGGTGCGCAAAGCCATGCCCGAGGCGGTGAGTATCTTTGTGATGCCGCCTACGCCTAAAGTGCTGCGCACGCGCCTGCGTAATCGCAGCCGCGCGGAGGGCCAGGTGAACGAGGCCGAGCTTTATCGCCGGCTGAGCGAGGCCAGCAAAGAGATTGAGAATTATCGCGACTACGGCTATATTTTGGTCAACGACATTCTGGACCGGACGGTGGCGCAAATGGAGGCGATTGTGTTGGCCGAGCGTTTCTACAGGAACGACGAGCCGATTGCGTACCGTTCGAGCAGGGTGTTGGAGGTTGCCGCGGCCTGCCGCCAGTCGAATTCGCAGGAACGGCTCAAACCCGTGCTGGAGGCCTTTGGGATTCTGAATCCCACCGGCCAGCAGCAGTTGAACTTTGACGAGGACTCCGATGAAGATTGAGACCAAGTTCGACTCGAACTACCGCAAGGTACTAGTGGCGGCGCGCCGGGCGCGCCAGTTGCAGAGCGGATCTGCAGCCCTCATCCCCAGCCACTCCAACAAGGCCTGCCGCATTGCGCAGGACGAGATTGATGCCGGCAAGATCGCCTACGTCAAGGGAGATGCGCCGGTACAAAAGCCGCTCGTGGAAGATACGGGCATTCCGATCCTGGCAAGCTAGTCTGTTCACACTTTCCGGGCGGCATTGCCCACGCCCGAATCCGTGGACGATCGCCCACAAAAATCGACACCCCACTTCGCCGGTTCGTGGTTCCTTCTCAAATCGGCGAGCGTGGGGTGTTTTGCGCTTGAAGGGTGAATTCCGGCGCAGCAATTTACTTGAGCGGCAGGTCCGTCTGCTTTTCGTACCAGCCGACGCTTGGCGTCGCGTGCCCAAACATTCTCACGGATGGGATGTAGGGGCTCATCTTGCCGGTGGGCTCGGTGTGGGCGAACACCTGGAAGCGCCAGTTCAGCACGTCGGCAACGTAAAGGGTTTGATCCGGCCCAATGGCCATGAAGTGAAACCATGCTCCCTGGCCGGGCTTGTGGCCCGGCTGGCCGAGTGCGCCGAGTATCTTGCCATTCTGATCCAGTTCAACGATACGGTCGTATCCTCCATCGGCCATCCAGACGTGCTGGTCGGACGTAATGAAGAGGCCGTAGGGGTAGCCGATGCCGGTCCATTGCTTGATGAAGGTTCCATCGGCGTCAAAGATCTGAATCCGCTTGTTCTCGCGGTCTCCCACATACACGCGCCCCTGGTTGTCGACGGCGATGCTGTGCGGCAGATTGAATTCGCCCGGCGCTGTTCCGTATTTGCCCCAGGCCTTGATGTAGTTTCCGTCGCGATCGAACTTGACGACGCGCGAGTTGCCATAGCCATCCGCAACATAGATGTCGCCATTCTTTGCGAAAGCTACGTCTGCTGGCCTGTTGAACACCCAAGTTCCTTCGCCTGCGAGATTGATTCTGCCCAGGACCAGCAGAACGTTGCCCGAGGGGTCAAGCTTGAGCACCAGGTGGGAGCCGGTGTCGGTAACCCAGAGGTTGTCGTCCGCGTCGATGCGCAAACCGTGCGGCTGCGTAAACAACCCGTCGTCAATACTTTGAATGAAATTGCCTTGAGCGTCATATTCGGTGAGCATGGGCTTGGCGCGGCGGAACAGATAGATGTGGCCCTTCGAGTTGATTGCAACCGCCGAGGATTCGCCGGGGACCATTCCCTTGGGGTATTTGAAAAAGTCGGACATAACGCGATAAGGCAGTTCAGGAACAGCCTGAAACGCGGCGGTCTTTGCCGCAGTGGCCTGCGCACCGGCTTGAAACGGCAGAAGCGCGATGCAGAGGATAGCGATTTCAAAGGGCTTTCTCATGTTTCCTCGTTTGGCAGTGTTGCAGATCGGATGAGTTGCTCGACAGTCGAATGTAGCGGCGGTCATCGGAACTGTCAAAAGTGGATACTCCTCCGGGCCATTGAAACCTTCCCGTACCCCGAGTCGCGTGGAAACAGCGGCACCGCCCTCCATGGCTCACTGCCGCGCCTTCCACAATCGAATCAGTCTACAATCCAATGTATGAGAGTAACGGTCGGAGTCTCGGGCGGAATTGCCGCATACAAGGCAGCGGAACTGGTGCGCGCCCTGCAGCGGCAGGCTCTTGAGGTCCACGTGGTGATGACCAAGTCGGCGTGCAGGTTTGTGCAGCCACTCACTTTTGCCGCGCTCACTGGGCACAAGGTGATTACCAGCCTGTGGGATGAAACTGGCGAGGACTCCTACGATGGCGCAAGCGGGCAAAGCGGCATTGAGCACATTGGCGAGGCGCAGTGGGCCGAGGCGCTGGTGGTGGCTCCGGCTACAGCCAACATTCTGGCCAAGTTTGCGCACGGCATGGCGGACGATTTTCTGACGACGATGTACCTGGCGACGACGGCGCCGGTGCTGGTGGCTCCAGCGATGAACGTGAACATGTGGGAGCATGTGGCGACGCAGGCGAACCTTGAAACTCTGCGCCAACGCGGAGTGCGGGTGGTGGAACCTGGGATTGGCGACCTGGCCTGCGGCATGGTGGGTGCTGGTCGCATGGCGGAACCAGAGGCCATTGCCGATGCGGTACTGAGCGCGCTGGGCCGGCGGCATGATCTGGCCGGCGAAGTTGTGCTGGTGACGGCGGGTGGAACGCGCGAGGCTCTGGATCCGGTGCGTTTTCTGGGCAACCGCTCCAGCGGCAAGATGGGGTATGCGCTGGCGGAGGCCGCGCAGAGTCGCGGTGCAAAAGTGATTCTCATCAGCGGGCCGGCCGCTCTGCACCCGCCGGCGCACTGCGAACTGGTGAATGTGACGACGGCCGACCAGATGCGCACGGCCGTGCTGGAACGCATGACCGAGGCCACGCTGCTGATCAAGGCCGCCGCGGTGGCCGATTACCGCCCCGTGAATGTGTCGGATCACAAGCTCAAACGCACCGGTCCCATGACGCTGGAACTGGCGCCGACTGAAGACATTCTGGCTGAGGTGGCGCGGCGGCGACGGCCGGGGCAGTTGATTGTAGGCTTTGCCGCAGAGACCGAAAACAGCATGGAGAACGGCCGCGCCAAGCTGCTGCGCAAGGGCGCGGACGCGATTGTGGTGAACGATGTTTCGGGGGAGGGTGTGGGCATTGATGCGGACGTGAATGCCGCAACCTTTCTGACCGCCTCGACGGCCATCGAGATGCCGGAGATGCCGAAGCGTGGACTCGCCGACCGCATACTGGATGAGATTCTCACGCTGCGCAGGCCGCGTTCGCTGATGGTGGAACTGGACCACGAACACGACTCGCCAGCCGATCGGGCCACGCCGCAGCAGCGGGTGCTCAACCAGTCCGAAACGCCTGCCGCGCGCCGGCAACTGATTGTGGAGTAGGCACGGTGGCACGAGCGCTTGACCCGACAACGCGCGAGGCTTTGCTGGCGCGCGTCCGCTTTTACCGCGACCTGGGCCTGACCGAGTTTTACCGGCGGCCGGTGGACCCTGCTCTGATGGCCGATGAGGCCGTGCAGGCGGCCGACTCGAATCTCGCGCCGGAGACCGGGGAGAATGAATCCCAACCAGACTCGCACGTTGCCACTCAGACTCAGGAGGACCAGCCCATTCCGCCGCGCAAGCCGTTTCCCGCACCGCCTGCAATCGCCGCTGCCGTTCCATCGGCGGACCGCGCCGCCGCCCTCCAACTGATTCGCGAAGAGATTGGCGACTGCACGCGCTGCGCGCTGCACACGGGCCGCAACAAGCTGGTGTTTGGCGACGGCGACGCACGGGCGCGCCTGATGTTTGTGGGCGAGGGGCCGGGCGCAGACGAGGACGCGCAGGGCGTTCCGTTTGTGGGCCGCGCCGGGCAACTGCTGAACAACATGATTGCGGCCATGGGGTTGAAGCGCGAAGAGGTCTACATTGCCAACGTGGTAAAGTGCAGGCCGCCGGGCAACCGCACGCCGGAGCCGGAAGAGGCCAACACCTGCTCGCCGTTTCTGTTTCGCCAGATCGACGCGGTGCGGCCGGAGGTGCTGGTGGCGCTGGGCGCTACGGCTGCCACGTACTTGCTGGGCCAGCGGCAGCCGCTTGCCGGGCTGCGCGGGCGGGTGCATCCCTTTCGCGGCATGCAGCTCATTGTCACGTATCACCCGGCGTATTTGCTGCGGGACCCGCGGCAGAAGAAGGAAGCCTGGGCCGACCTGCAAATTGCCATGCGTGAACTGGGGTTGAAGGCGCCGGGCAAGGGCTAGTACTGCAGTTGTATTTGGCTGCGAGGCGCAGGAATCCGGGCCTGAAGGCCCTACAAATTCGCACG
>VFSW01004541.1_pt1 | contig 20670 bp, 40 predicted proteins | sample 5358111 | NCBI WGS metagenome assembly VFSW01 (sample SAMN11554181, study PRJNA540505) | mine drainage metagenome | isolation source: sediment from site ElyBrook_90M | place: USA: Ely Copper Mine, Vershire, VT | collected 2017
CGCCCCCGGTCTGCCTCGCGAGCAGGAGCGGCGTCAGCGTGGCCATCGAGCGCGTGGCCATCGAGCGCGTCGTAGAGGGCCTCGACGCGATCTCGGACTTCGGGCCGGAGAAGGTCGAGGGAGCGGTCGCCATTGTGCAGGGTGGCCTCCACGTCGACCTTCTGGCGCTCCACCAGCGAACCGTCCAGCTTCGCGGCGTCCATCTCGAGAGCCCTGAGTTCCCGGCGGGCCGCCTGGATCTGGCCCACCAGCCCCGACACGTTCAGGGAGCGTTCGGAGGTCTCGGCTAGAAGGCGTTCGATCCGCTCGATCTCACCGCGCTGTTCCTTGGCCTGCTCGTGGAGGTTGGCGACGTGGAGGTCGCGTGCGTCCCGGGCGTCCTCCACGGCAAGCTCGCGGTCGCGCTGGATGTCGTCCGACACCGTGGTCGTGCTCACCCCTAGCCGCTGGGCTGTCTCGGGGATGGTGAGGTGCTGGGCGCGCAGCCGGCGCACCTGAGCGATGCGCGCCAGGATCTCCCGGTCCTCTCGCCACGGAATCTGGTGGGCCCCCCCACGCTGGCCGGCGTAGCCCTTGGTCCTACCGGTTCGCGGGTTCGCCATCGGGTCCGTTCGCCGTGGCCACCAGCCACGCCCGCAACTCGCGTTTCAGCTGCCGCGTCACGTGCCCGCGGCTGACCCGCACGGCTCCAGGCCGGCCCAGTCGGCCCAGGCGGCCCTCGCGCTCGGCGACCAAGCCGTGTGTCCAGAGAGCGGTCGCGGCCGTCTCGACACGACCATCTGGGACGTCCAACGCTCGGGCGATCGATCGACGAAGGGTCCGTTCCTCGTAATCGTCCAGAGTGCGCGGCTCTTCATCGCATACGGTCACCAGCGAGGAGGGACCAGAGGTGCCGATCTGGACGCGGAACCGCAGCAGTTTCGTGAGGAGCGCCAATTCGTCAATAGTGATGCGCCTGGTGCCAAGTTCTATCTGCGATACCGTGGGCCCGACGAACCAGCCGAATCCGCGGCACCTCATGGCACGGGCTAGCTGGGCTTGCGACAGCCCCAGGGTCAGGCGCCGGGACTTCACCACCAGCGCCAGCGCCGAGGAACCCGGCGTGGGGCTTCCGATGCGCCGAGGACGCCGGCCGGCTCGCAGCACGGCGCTTAGGCTACCACGCGCTGTCGGACGGGGATGGGGATTGCCCATGAAAGACTCAGGCCGGGGCGCCGGCTCACGTTGAGAAGTTCGATTCCGAGCGGCCGACCCTGGGCGTCGTAGTCGATCCGCCGCTCATGGTCTAGGTCCTCGCCATAGGCGTAGGCGCCCTCGCGGAGGGTGATGTAGATGGCGTCGGCCTCTTGGTCGTGCGCTAGGTGCATGATCGTTCTCGGGGCCGGGGCGGCTCGACGCGTCGCTCTCCGCGCATCAGCGCCAACAGCATGCGCTCCTTGCGGTACTCGGCCAATTCCCGGAAGTCCGGCTCGGCGAAGCGGCGAGGGGGCTGCTTGCCACGTTCGCGCTGCGGCCTCACTCTATCTCCCCGCCGTCCGCGAATCGGACGGCCACCCAGGATTGGATCGTCACCTCGAGGCACGGCGCAGCGGGGCTGAAGAGATCGCCAGCGTCCCGAGGCAGGGTCAAGCCACGGAGGAACTCCCGGCACACCTCGCCGCACAGGCGAGCATCCTGGCGGGCGTCCTCCTCCTCTTCGCGGGCAGCCTCAGAGGTCTCGGCGTTGTGCAGGGCGAGCCAATCCGTCATCGAGGCTCCTCCCGGGGACACTCCCACCTATCGCCGTCAAGTGTAGCACGCACGTTCGGGTTTGCATTCCTGTCAAGCCCCAAGCGGATGCCGCCGCTGGGCGCGGTTGGGCCCGGTGTCGGCCGACCGCATCTCGTCGGCGGTCAGGTGCTCCCGACCGGCAGCCTCGCAATCCCGGCCCCTCACATTGGGCTTGCGTCCCCAGGTGGCGAAGGCACGACCACACTTGCGGCATCGGTAGAACTTCGGACTCACACCCACATCCAGTCCGTCCCCAGGAACTCGGCCATCCGATCGGCGCATTCGCCCAGGACCGAGAAGATCGCCCGCGGAAGGCTGAACGGCCTCCCCGGAGCATCCCTCACGTCCGTCCATACCTTCCCCTGGCGTCGGCGGAGCTCCTCGTCCCACCGTCCCGGCCAGCCACGTTCCCGGTCAGCGTGGCGGGCCAGCTCGGCCAGGTCTCGCCAGGGATGGGGGAGGAATGCCACGGCCTGCGCCAGGTCCGCTGCGGGGACGGCGACGGCCCCCACTCGGTCGCCCACCCCGCGGGCTGAGTGACCGTCCCACCTGGCCGCCGGCGCCAGGGAGCGCAGATAGGGGTTGCGCCAATCGTCAGGAACGGACAGGTAGGCCAGGCACCGTGCCCGCAGGATCGACCGGTCGTGAGCCGCCTCGTCGAGGCCACCGGGTAGCACGGTCAAGGCCGTCGACCGGTCGTGAGCCGCCTCGTCGAGGCCACCGGGTAGCACGGTCAAGGCCGGCGACCGCCACGTCAGGGCGTGCGTCCCGCCAGGGCGATCCCGGACGGCAGAGCAAGCGCGCTCTGGTTGCGCTGTTGAGCCTTGCGGATCGCCTCTTGCTCCTCGGGGCTGAGGGCGTCCACCTCCTCGATCACGGCAATATGCCCCAGGCTGCCCCAGGCGATGCACGCTTCGTGCCCCTGCAGGTTCGTCAGCCAGAGGGCCCGCTTCGATTCGGCGGCTTCCTCGATCGCTTTCGCCACGTCCCGGGCCCGCTTCTTGGTGGAGACGCGAACCCCTCCCGCCTCTGGGTGAAGCACCGTGATGACCGTCACGCGCTCGGGCACGAGCGCACAGTAGGGCCGCTACGGCGCGTCCGTACGGCCTTCGGCCCCTGCTGGCCCCTACTGGCCCGGGGGCGTGCTATCGTCTGGGCATGCCGCTACATCTGGGGACCGAACGGGCGTACCCCACTACCCGGAGGGGAGCGGGGGAGCGGCCGGGGCCAGAGCCCACCTGCAAGGGAAAAACTCCGGCGCGCCGGCCGCCCGCACCCCGCGTCAACCTTACCACGAGGGGGCTTGACAACCTGTCCGGCAGCGTACACACTCCCTCCCAACCCACACGGCCGAACATCTGCAAGGAGTACCCGGAACCCATGGCCGCACACGTCCAGCCACCCAACCGAGCAGGGGATCCCCAGCGATGAGTTTGGTCCTGATAAGATGCATTGACGCGATCCACGCGTCCGACCTAGACGGCTCGATCACACGTTTCGCAACTTCCGGCGCATTGGAATGACGGCGAAGCGGCGCGCTTTGGGACGGCACGTCGCTCGCGAAGTCGAGCGGTACTGGCTGCTCCACGACCGGCCTCCACAGGGGACGGAGCTCGCCCTCGCTCTCGGCTGCAGCGTGCGCACGATCAAGCGCTGGGCCGCCTGGGCGCGAGAATCTGGCCGTCTCGCCCCGTGTGACGGCTACTGGACGCTCGCAGCCTACGACGAGACTGAGCCATGCCAGGCCGCTCTCGCCTGACAATGTGCCGACCTTGCCTACGCGGCAGCTGCCCTGACGCCTGCGTGGGTTGCGGAGCCCACGCCGGGACCTACGTCGAGCGCACCGGCCGGTGGAGGGTGACCGTGGTCAACGGCCTCTGTGGGGTCTGCCGGCGGGAGGGTGTCGACCCACACGCCGAGGAGCCCACCGGGCACATGTTCGTGAACTGGACCTTCGTCAACGACGCCTTCGCGGATGCCCAGCGGAGCCTTCTGGCAGCCCTGCGCGCCACGCCGGGGGAGGCGGCGTGAGCGAGCATCACGCCGCTCTGCCGGCCGAGTGGGGACGGTACGCCGCACTGCCGGCCGACGAGTGGCTGCGCGCACGCGGACGTACCCTGCGGCCCTGCAAACGCTGCGGGCGCCGGTGGATCGCCCCGGTGGGCGACCGCGATAAGCGTTGGACGCTCTGTCCACCCGGCGAAGGTTGCATGACACGCAACGTCCCCGACCCGTGGCAGGCGACGGCGCCGTGAGCGAGCAGTACGCCAAGGTGGCGACCCGGCTGCTGGGCCATCGGAAGTTCATGGGGCTGTCGTTCGAGGCTCGCGGGCTGTGGCTCACCGGCCTCCTCCACGCGAAGGATCAGCTCACGGGGGGGTTCGTCGCCCAGGACTTCCTCGACTGGGGCACGGGGTGCCAGCCTCCCGATCCCTCCACCGTCCGCGAGTTGGCCGACCGCGGCCTGTGGGACGCCGCTCCTGCGGGCTGGCAGATGCACGACTGGGAGGACCACCAGACCGACCCTCTCGACCCCGCCCAAGCCGGACGGAGATCGGCCGAGGTGCGCCGCGAGAAGTACGGGACGGCTCAACCCCGAACGCGTTCGGCGAACGGTTCGGCCGAACCAGTTCGACCGAAGGTGCCCCGAACCCTCGAACGGAGACCGGAGACCGGAACCGGAACAGTATCTCCTAGCGGAGATACCCCCCCTGTAACCCCCCCGGCGAAGGGTTCGGCTGAGGCTCGGACTTTCACCGAGCTGTGGAACGCCAACTGCGCTCCCCTCCCGACGATGCGCCGGCCGCCGACGCGGCAGGACCCGCTGAGGCTGGTGCTGTCGGCGTGGGAGCACTTCGACGGCGACGAGGCGGCGATCGCCCGAGCCGTCCGCCGCTGCGCCCTGGACGAGCACTACCGGGCCGGTGGCTTCGGCTTCGAGGCTTTCTGCCGACACCCCGATCGGTTCACGGCGGATCGCGTCGTGATCCCCCACCCGGCGAGCGCGGCGGAGAGGCGAGTCCAGGAACGGGAGGCGTTCCTGACCCGGAATGGGTTGGGTTTGGAGGCGGTGACGTGAGCGACGGCTACGCGACCACGGACACCGAGTGGGCGCAATGGGTCGCGGTGTGCTCCGCCACCTGGAGGGACTGCCACCTGGTGGCAGACGAAGCCGCGAGCCTGGCCTACCGCCGCGCTCTGCGCAGGGTGCCCTACGGCCCGCTGATCGTGGCCGTGGACATGCTCTCGGCCACCCGGGATCACTTCCCCTCCCTGGCCGACTTCGCCGGGGTGATCTCCGAGATCCGCGAGGACCTCCGGCGGACGGAAGAGGCCGAGCGCTTGGCTCGAGCTGCCCTTCCCTCTCCGAAGACCACGCAGACGCTCGCCGACTTCGACGCCTTCGCCGAGACCCTCGCCAACGAGCACAAGAGCGAGCTGCAGGAGTTCGCCCGCCGACAGGACTACGGGGCCGATTGGCTGGCGTCGCGGTTCGCCGCCGCCGACCGTCCTGGTGCCGTGACAACCGCTCTGCGCCAGCGGATCAGCGGGGAGATAGCCCCCGAGGAGTTCACCCAGCGGTTCAAGGCCGCCATGGCCGCCGGAGCGAAGCCGTGACCGTCCCCTTTGGCTGGGACGAGGCCCAGCGCGAATGTGGGCGGCTGGCGGCCGACAACGTCCGACTGCGGGTTGAGAACGCCCGGCTGAGCCGTATGGTCTCGCGGCTCACCGCTGGACGTATGGCAAAGCGGCTCACCACGGGGCAGGCCGCCGCGATGGCAGGGATCTCCCACGACACCGTTGGTCGGTTGTTCGATGCCGGCAGGTTGTCGGGCGTCCGCCTTCCCTCCGGGGTGCGGCTAGTCGACGCCGACTCCATGCGCCGCCTCCTCGAGTTCGGCGCTTCCGGACCACGAAAGGAGTAAGCCACGACCGAGAGCGAGTTTCTGGCGGTCGTGATCGACCTCGCCCGCATGTACGGCTATCGGGTGGCCCACTTCCGGCCGGCCCTGACTGCCCACGGCTGGCGCACGGCCGTCTCCGGCGACGGCGCTGGATTTCCGGACCTGGTTCTGGTCGGGCGTGGCCGGGTGATCTTCGCCGAACTCAAAGCGGCCGACGGGACGCTCACCCTGGAGCAGCGGGCGTGGCTCTCCCAACTGCGGGGGTGCGGCGCGGAAGCTTACGTCTGGAAGGCCGTCGGAGTCCATCTCCTGCCGGCGCTGCTGCGCGAACGGCCGGCGGAGGGCGCGGCATGATGACGGCCTCCGTGAGCGCCGTTCTCCACCACGGCGATTGCCGGGCAGTCATGCGCACCCTGGAGGCAGACTCCGTCGACGCCGTGGTGACAGACCCGCCCTACGGGCTCGGCTTTATGGGCAAGGAGTGGGACACCATCGGCGACACCGGGAGGGGAGCGCGGGTGCGCACGGAGCGGGCGACCGAGGTTACCCCGGCAGGCGTCGGGCACTCCACGTCGAAGGGGCCGTACCTCGCGGTGGGCGTGGATTCGCTCCGCTCGGCGGGGCAGCCGTTCCAAGCCTGGTGCGAATCCTGGGCACGCGAGGCCCTCCGCGTCCTCAAGCCCGGGGGCCACTTGGTCGCCTTCGGAGGGACGCGCACCTTCCACCGGCTGACCTGCGCTATCGAGGATGCGGGCTTCGAGGTCCGGGACTGTCTCTCGTGGCTGTACGGCCAGGGGTTCCCGAAGTCGCTGGACGTGAGCAAGGCCATCGACAAGGCAGCGCGAGGAGTGCCGCAGGGTGGCGCCGACCCCACATCTCCGGGACATGGTCGCTATCGCACTCAGGCGACGGAGGGGAAACGCGGCGCTGAGGACGTTGGCCGTGGCTATGGCGCTGGTCCGGGTCAATTCATGCTGGAGGCGACTGTCTCGGAGCCGCGCGAATTGGTGGCGGACGCGCAGCGCTGGGATGGCTGGGGCACGGCGTTGAAGCCTGCATGGGAGCCAATCATCCTGGCCCGCAAGCCGCTCGCGGAGAGGTCGGTGTCGGCGAACGTGCTCCGTCACGGGACGGGGGCGATCAACGTGGACGCTTGCCGGATTGGCTACCAGGACGCTGCGGACCAGGCGTCGGCGATCCCGCAGGGCCGAGCGACGAGCAACGCGGGCGCCGGTAGTAGCCGCGGCGAGGGCACGGAGCGTCGCGACTTCGCCGCCGGGAACACGAAGGGTCGCTGGGCCGCCAACGTCGTACTCGATGAGGAGGCGGCCCGAATGCTCGACGAGCAGAGCGGGGAGCGTGGCGGCTCAGGGAAGGCCAGCGGTCCAACCCTCACCGGGACCAGCACAAGCGCATCACGCGGGCGTTTCAACGGCGTGCCCGATACCCCCTTCTACGGCGACACCGGCGGCGCCTCCCGGTTCTTCTACACCGCCAAGGCCGACACCGCCGAGCGCACCGAGGGGATGGCCCGGCGCTCCACGCACCCGACGGTCAAGCCGCTCGCCCTGATGGTCTGGCTGGTGAAGCTGGTCACTCCGCCCGGGGGAGTCGTCCTCGATCCGTTTCTGGGCTCAGGGACCACGGCGATCGCCTGCGTGGGCAACGGCTTCTCCTGCATCGGGATCGAGCGGGAGGCCGAGTACGTCGAGGAGGCCCAACAGCGAATTGGCTTAGGTCTCAGGGTTCTGCACGCAGGCCAGGTCGCGGAGGGCGCAACGTGACCTACCCCATGCACTCTCGCCCCCGCGACCGCAGGGGCCGCTACGAACCCGGGTGGACCCTCTGGCAGAGGGCAGACGGCGAGGCGTCCTGGGTCCGCTGGCTGGGCCCGGAGGACGAGTGGGAGCCGCCGAACGATCTGCGTGCGGCGAGGGGATGCTTCCTGGGGCTGCTCCTGGTGCTGCCCGTCTGGCTCGCCGTCCTCGCCGTGCTCCTTCTCCTGGTGGTGCGATGACCGCCCTACCCCACCGGGAGCCCGAGGCCTGAATGAAAGCCTATCAGCTCCTCAGCCGGGCTCAGAGGAGCAGAACCCCACGGAGGCTCGCCGAGAGGCTGCTGCTGGCGCTCCCTGGCGCGGACATCCTCTGGGTGGCGCCCACGTCCGTCTACCGCTCGCTGGTGCCGCCGGAACGCATCTGGGATCGGCTACGGGACGCCCGCACCTATGCGGGCCCCGGACCGATCATCGCCCACCCTCCCTGCGGTCCGTGGACGCGGATCCGGGGAGGGTTCATGCGGCCCTGCGGCCAGGACGCCGACGACGGGCGCATCGCCATGGAACTGGTCCACCGGTGGGGGGGCGTGGTCGAGCAGCCCGCAACCTCGCGTCTCTTCGCGGTCCACGGCCAGTTGGGCGCCACCTACAGCTTCGTCCGGCAGGGTGATTGGATCGACGGCGTCGAGCGCCTGAGCAGCAAACCCACCGTCTTGTACTGGTGGCACCTACCCCTCCGGGAACCCGAGGTCCGCCAGGGAGGCCCCCAGACGACGGGCGAGGAGCTTGCGGTGCCGACGGCTGGGGTGGCGCCGGCCGCCCTCCCACGCCCGTACCGTGGCCTCCTCGACGCCCACGCGGCCAGCGAGGCCGGCTTGGGTCCAGCCCCGGCTGGTCCGGAGCCTTCGGATGATCTCGGCGCTACTCTCTCGTTGCAATGTTGCGGTGATGGTGCTATGGTAGCAGGGACAGAAGACCCCGGCGGCGCGGTGAACGCCCCGGGGCTGGCCATCAGGAGGAACCCCCGATGACGAAGAGCATGGTAGCAGCGACGGAGAGCCCCGTCATCCGGGCGCTGCGTCGGGAGATCGCAGGCTACGTAGCCGCAGCCGAGCGCAAGGGGATCGACCCCGACCGCCATTTCCTCATCCGCGCCCTCAAGCGGGCGCTGGCGAAGGAGATGGGGCGGTGAGCGAGATCATCCGCTACTACGCGTGGGCAACCGTGAACGGCAAGATCACGGAACTTCTCGTCGTCCGTCCGCTGGGTTCGTCCCCACGGGGGATGACCCAGACCCCGACCGGCGTGATCTTCCGGTCCGACCGTGAGGCAGCCGCCGTCGTCGGTCGCAAGAACGGGTGCGCGGCATGAATGTCGAGATCGGCCCCGAGCCGACTATGACGCGCTTGCTCTCCCTCTGGTGCCAGTCCGAGGAGCAAGTGGGGACAGCGACCATCGGCTACCAGGCGGCTGCCCTGGAACTTCGGGCTGCGCTCGAACTCCGCATCTCCGGGGCTCTTCCGCTGCGGGAGGACGGGTTGGCAGAGGCGCTGGCCCTGTTCTCCGACCACATGGAGCGTTGGGAGACCGCGGTGGGGGAGATGAGGGACATACGGCGGAGGGTCGTGGAGAGCGCGAGGGTGTCGCTTGGGCTCTGCGAAGTCTGCGGCTCCGAGGATGCCCGCTGGATCGACGCTGCGGCGACGCGGTTCTGCCCCCGGCACGAGCTTGACTTCGAGCGCGAGCAGGAAGATGCCGCCCACGCGTCCGACGAGGCTGCCGCGGCGCTCTCTTGGGGAGAGCGGTGATGAAGACGCTGATCGAGATTGAGCCCGGCGTTGATGGCCTCCATGCGCTGCTCGACTTCGACCCCGAGGATGGCTGGATCGTTGGCGCGCAACTCCACGAGAGGGTCAAGCAGCGATCGCCGGTTGCCACCTGGTGCGCTGACGGCTTCTACTCGCGCCTCCTCATGGGCGGCCCCTACTGGTGCACAGATCCCGACCGCCGGGAGGACGACAAGACCCGCAGGCTGATCGACAAGCATGGCTTCGGCATCTCCCAGGATGGCCGCGGGCGGTTTCACGCCGAGGCGGGGGATGGCTGCCACTGCGATCTCTACCCGTTTACATGTCCTGGCTACGAGGCCCGGGAGAGCGCCCTGCGGCGGATCACCCAGTGGGCTGAGGACGAGGCGCAGCGATGAAGCACGCCTACCTCGCATGGTTGATCCGGCTGGGCTTCGGCCCCGCCCCGGCACTGCTGGTGGAGATACGAATCCGCCATGCCTCCACCTGTGAGAACCGGGCGATTGCAACCTACATCGGCCGTAGTACACAGCGCAGGAGGGTGGGACGATGACGCAGACGAAGGACGGAGCGGCGTCGGCCGCCGTGCAGTCGGACCAGGCGCCCCCGTCCATCTGGCAACGGCTCCGCGAGCCCTTCCCCGTCGAGAAGGTCGGCAAGCTGCCGAAGCCCACGATCAAGAACGAGGAGTGGAAGCAGCTTCCCCGGGAGCACTGCGACACCTGTGGCGGCTACCACCCTGCGACGGCGACGATCCACCTGGAGTACATCGGCCACGCCGACATCACCGATCGCCTGCTCAGCGTCGACCCCGAATGGAACTGGGAGCCGCTGGCGAGTGACGAGGATGGGCTGCCGCGGTTCACGGTCAACGAGAGGGGCCAGCACGTCGGCCTCTGGATCCGGCTCACGGTAGGAGGGGTGACGCGGCTCGGCTACGGCTCGGTGGAAGGGGGGGCTTTCGACGCGGAGAAGCAGCTCATAGGCGACGCTCTCCGCAACGCTGCCATGCGCTTCGGGGTCGCCCTCGACCTCTGGCGGAAGGAGGTACACCCGGTGGAGGGTGCAGGGGGAGAGGGAGCCCCCGCACCCCCTCCGGTGTCGTGCCCCAAGGATGGATGCGACGGCCACCTGCGCCAGCGCCAGAGCGCCCGCGGTCCCTTCCTCTCCTGCTCTTCGTGGAAGTCCCGGGAGCAGCCAGGATGCGGCTTCAAGGCGGACGGAACGTTGGAAGCCTGGACCGCCAAGGAGCACGAGTTCGCGGCGTCGTCCGACGACGTAGCCGCCGACCTTCCTGCGCCGCTGCCCGGCGGTCTCGGGCCGGTCGGCCAGACCATCGCGCTGTTCAACCGACTTTCGATGGACGGCGAGAAAAGTCGACGCGCCTGGGAACTCCTGGGGAAGGCTGGCTGGGTGCGAGGAGCCGGGATGGGGGCGGCGCACCAATTTATTCCGAGGCTGGATCCGACGCGCCTCAGTGCTCTGCAACGGGGATTGCAGGAGCTGGAGACGGCAGAGGCCGACGAGACCCCCGCGGGCGACGTGGACCCCGAGGCCATCCCCTTCTGATGAGCACCCTCACCTCGCGTCCCGGCCCCCGAGCCCGGGCCAATGCCGCCGCCCATCGGAGGGACTGGTCGACGATTCAGCAGCGTCAGGGCTTCGTCTGCGCCGGATGCGGCGCGAGGCTTCCTCTCCAGGACGCCCATCTCGCCGGCAGGCCGGGCAGCGGAGCCTGCCTGGGACCGTGGGCCAATGCTCCCGAACTGCGGGCGGGATTGTGCTCGGACGATCCGCGGACGGGCAGACGGGGTTGCCACGAGAAGATGGACGGGGGGTTCGCCCACGACCTCCGGGACCGGCTGCGCTGGCAGGCCGCCTGCCGTCTGCTGGCACGCGTCGGGGTTCCCCTCGACCTCGATCTCGACGGCTCTCCGCTGGGGGCTATTCGCTGTCTGGTGAGATTCGCAGAGGCGAAGGGGACGGCGCCAGATGGTGACGGATAACAGAGATTGTCAGGAGAAACCATGAGCGTGGGACGTTGGCTTCCGAGGAGGGCGTTGCCCTATGGGGTCAGCGCGATGTGCGTTTGTGCCCACCACTGGACCGTCCACGCCGAGAGCGGCACGACCAACGCTGACTTTGTCTGTCACGGTTACGTCGGCTCGGACACTCCGGGTCCGCTCCGTGCGCCCTGCCGATGTGTCGGGTTTCGCCCCTTCTCCGGCCCTTGGGATTCGCGCACGGGCGAGCCGGCCCCACCTCTTCCCGTTGTCCAGGCGGGAGAGCCCGCCAACAGCTACTGCGCACCACCTGGATTATGTACGGCAAGAGATTCTCATGAGCATTGAGCTTATGCCCGACGCACTCCTCTCGCTGGAGGAACTCCGTCGCGCTTTCCGAGACCTGAGCATGGCTCAATCTCGCATCGCTGAGAACGAGGCCACCGCCAAGTGGGAGAAGGAACGGGCAGACGCATGGCTGGCCGAGGAGACCCGGGCCGACCGGGAGACGATCGTCCGGCTCACCGGCCTGATCGAGGGATACGCCCGCGTGGAGAGCGCGCGCCAGCAGGCAACGGGGGGCCGCAAGCGGCTCACGTGGCCGTGGGGGAGGGCCGAGGTACGCTCGATGCCGCCGGAGGTCCGGAGGGTGGACGAGGAAGCGCTGACGGTCTGGGCGGTCGAGCATGAGCTGACGCGCCAGCCTCGCATCCCAGATCGCGAGGTCGCGTGGGACGAGGTCAGGAAGCGCGCTCTCGCCGGAGAAGCCGTCCCCGGCGTCGAGATCATCCCCCAGCCGGATCGGGTCGTGGTCGTACCCTATGAGGACCACCCCATCCAACCACCAGGAGAGGAGAACCGATGAGCGCACCCGGGCCTGACCTTGCCGCTACCGTCGCCAACCCGGAGATGGGCACGTGGCTGGTCATCACCCGCAGCGTCCTCTGGTGCCAGATCATTCGGCTGGAAGACGGCGTGCACATCCAAGGACCGTCCGATCTTTGGGCAATCCCCATTACGGCTGGTCGCGACCTTATCGCGTGGTACGTCGAGAAGCCGCCATCTGCCGAGAAGACCATGGCCGGAATGAACTGGAACCGCCCCGCATGATCACCCCGCTGTCCGCTACCCTCGCCAACCTCCGACGCCTCCGAGACGAGGCGGAAGCGGCGAAGCTGGACCCGCAGTCCACGATGACCTTTTATGGACGGCTAAACGCACTCGACCGTCTCATGATCGCTGCTGTCAACGCTCTCCCGGAGCTACTCTCAGCCGTCGATCCTCTCCGGGAGGCAGTCGAGGAGAGAGATCGGCTGAGGGAGGCGCTCCTCAGCGTCCAGGCCGCCACCTCATGGGGCGAGTGCATGGACATCGCCAATGCTGCGCTGAGGACATCGGAGAGCGGCCGTGGCTGAAAGGCTCCATGCCGCGTTGCGGCGTCTGCGATGGCTGCTCCGGATCGCCAAGGCCGCCACGCGCGACCCTCGGCTCCCCCGGCCGCTCCGCTGGGCGCTCGCGCTGGCCCTCGCCATCAAGGCGGTACCGCTTCCCGACTTCGGCGTGGATGAGGTCATCCTGCTGGTGGTGGGCTCTCTACTCGCCACGGTCTACCGGTCTCGCTTCCGAGAGATCATCGCGGAGGTCGTCCTTGAACGCAGAAAAGGCCCGACCCACCCCGAAGGGTGAGCCGGGCCCGGCGAAGGAGAGGGGCGAAGGGAGGGTCAGCCAGTCCTGAGCGCCTTGGCGGCGACGCTGACCTTGAAGAGCTGGGCGAACAGGGACGTGAGCAGGGCGACCCCCTGGAGGATCACGGCGACCACGGGGGTGAGCGTCGGGGTGACGGTGCCCACGTACTGGGTCACGATTCCCCCCGCGGCCAAGATGCCCACGGCGGCTCCCATGACCTTGGTGAGCGTGCCATAGACGCTGGCGGGAACGCCGATCACCAGGGACTGGAGCCAGACATGCCCGACCACGGCGAGAACGGCGAGTCCCCCGAGGATCGAGCCGGCGACGGCATCGACGCCGGCTGAGCCGAAGTGATGGACGAAGAGCAGGATCGCCGCCTGCGCCCCCACCACGACCGAGAGCAGGCTGTAGAGTGAGAACGACTTCCGAAGGGTCACGGCTGTCTCCTTTGCCTGAGGTAGTTCCGGATGCCGACGGCGGCGAACGCCGCGGCCGAGGCGATGAAGCCCGACTGCCCGGTGATAAGGGCGTAGACCACCCAGAGGGGCTCGATGGCGGCCAGCATCAGCCAGCCGTTGCGAGAGTGCCCCGACCACCAGAGCGATGTGATGTTGAGCGCCGCCAGGAGCCATGACCAGAGCCAGAGGCTCACGGCCACATGACCTCGAGCTCAGCCCAGCCCAGCGGGCCAAGGTGCGCGCCGACCAGGAAGGTCAGGAGCCCCGGCGGACAATGATGGCCGGTAACCCGGGTGAGCCAGTCCGACCCTCCGTCGAGGGAGGGGCACTGGAGCCAGGACCGTCCGTACTGCGCCACCGCTCTCAGGTGGTGGTAGTGGCCGGTGACGAGGATCTGGGCATCGCCCGCGGGGAGACCGCCGAAGTCCTGGCCCTTCCACCACTCCCACTGCTTCTGGTCGGAGGGTACCCCCTTCGGGGCGCGGTGCCCGTGGGCGAGAGCCAGGTTCACCCCGGACAGCCGGAGGGTGGTCACGTACCCCAGCTGCGGGATCACGAAGGTGACGTCGTCGCGCTTAGCGAGGGCGTAGGCTTCGCCCACCCGTTCGGCGATCTCCAGGTCGGCGCTGTCGTGGGCTCCCGTGGTCGGGCCGAGGCGGTTCGCCTGGCGATTCTCACCGTGGTTGCTATCGCACCACGCCGCGGTGACGGGATGGCCCGTGAACGTCTCGATGGAGGCGGTCATCAATCTCGCGGCGACCTTGACCTGGTCGCGGCGGTCGAGATCGATCTCCCACAGCTGGGAGGGGTACCACCCGCAGGTGTTCTCGATCGGGTCGCCCGCGTTCAGGATCGCCACCCCCTCGACGGAGTAGCGGCGTCCCAGTGAGCGAAGGCGAGTCTTGGCCATCGCCAGGGCCGCCTCGACGCGTCCGACCGTGGCCGGGCTGCCGCCGCCCTCGCTCTTGCCGAGCTGCATGTCGGCGATGGCCGCGACGAAGGTGACGGGCGGCTTCGCGCCCGTCGACCGTCGCTCCGCGCAATGCTGGCCGATCGAGGCGACAAGGTCCTCGACCGCCAGGCGGTCTTGGCGGCGCCGGATCCGCCCCCGGTGGGACCAGAGCTGGGTCTTCTCGATGTGCCCCTCGGCGTTCTTGATGTACCCCTCCCACGTCGCCACGGAGATGGGTTCACAGACCTCGTACTCCGCCGGGTCGTAGCCCCAGTCCCGTAGTTGGTCGTCCCAGCGGGGATCGCGGCCCGGCCCGGGCCGCGTGGTGATGTCGCCGACGCCGGCCGTCAGCTGAACCCCCGGCCGCCAGCCGGGCGGAGGCCCGGCTTCCTGGCTGTGGGAGGGGCGCGTCAATTCTTCGAGCCGACGCTGTTCGGCCCAGGAAGCGGCATCAGACACGGGTGTGACCAGCGGCAAAGTGATTGCGGATGGCACCAGGGCGCAGTTGAGGCGTCTCAGGGTGCTCGGCGGCGAGCCAGTCGGCCAGGACCTCGTTGCTCACCCCAGCGGCGCGTCCGTCCTCGATCTCCTTGCGGAGGGGGTGCTGGCACGTCCAACAACGATTTCGTTCGGCTCGCCGGGCCGCCGCGAAGGCGGCCGGGCTGAGCGGAGTGTTCGCCAAGGTCTTCCTCCTCAGACAGCGGAGGCAGCGGCCACGGAGACGCCCGCGGCGGCCACCAGGATCGCGAAGGTCTGGAGAAGCCCACGACGCCAGCCCACCGAGTGGGCACGCACAGCGGAGATGACGAGGGCCACTCCCGTGCAGGCGACGACCAGGCCGCAGTCGGCCGGGACGCCGCTCAGGATCATGTAGGGGATCGCCGGCAGCACAGCGCCGGTCAGGGTCGCGCCGCCCATAACGAGGGCGCGGGTCACCGAGCCTGACGCCAGGAAATCGCCGCCGCCCATGCTGACCGTCTCCGCAGCCCCGAGGCAGACGGCCACGGTGACCACGGCGGACGAACGATGGCCGGACGCCAGCGCGCCGAGGATGGCCCCGAGACAGCTCAGGCAACCGTCGAACCCTCCGAGCACGGCACTCTGGAGGTTGGCCCGGACGACGCGAATCAGGCGCCTACCCCGCTACCGGCTCGCCGGTGGTGCCAGCGGAACTCGCGGGCAGCGTGAAGGGATGGGTGTGCGCCGGCACGCCAGTCGACGCGACGGGTGTCAGCTTCGCCAGGGCCGCGGCGCGCTTGCCGCTGAGCGTGTTGGCGTCGGCGCCAGCCATGCCCAGGACCGGAGAGCCAGCGGGCGGCGTGACGCCGTACATGCTCCCGTCGCTGTCGATGAGCCAGACGCCAGAGCCGGTGTTGACGATGATCGGGTCGAACACGTTCGTCTCCTCCTGGGCCAGAATGCTCGGGTCGAAATAGTCCTGGTCTGCGTTCGGACCCGAACCGCCGATCGGGCCGGAGCCGTACTGCGTCGCGAAGTCACCGGCCGCGAGCGCTGCCGCGCCCGGCCGACCGGTCCACTGGTGGTAGGGGATGCCACCCAGCGCGTCGAGATTGCTGAGGTAGGTCTGGTCGCAGTAGTGAAGCGCCTGCGGCCCGGCGAGGGCCAGCCAGTCCAAGACCCACGTGCGCAGTTCGGCGAACGTCAGCGAGCCGATCTGCTCGTCATCCAGCATGGGCGGCAGGTCGAGGGTCGTCCCAGCGATGTAGGCGGTGAAGTAGGCGAACTCGTTGGCGGGGTCGGGGTTCAGGCTCGGGTAGCACATGTGATAGGCCCCGACCAGGAAGCCGGCTGCGCGCGCATCCTGCGCGTCCTGGGCGAAGTACGGATTCTGTACGCCCGTCCCCTGCGTGGCCTGGACGTAGGCGACGCGGAAGCCGCCCCCGTACCACTGAGTCCAGGGGATGGTCGCGCCACCCTGGTGTTGCCAAGCGCTGACATCGACTCCGAGAACGGTCATTCTTTCCTCTCCTCAGGGATGGACGAATGCGACGATCAGGCTGGCGGCCACGCCGAGGGCCAGCACCACCACCGAGAGGGCGCTCAGCCTGGTACTGAATTGAGCGCGCTTGCGGCCCTCGTAGGCGTTCTCCCGCGCCTTCGTCGCCGCGATGAACTCCTCGAGGCGGTCGCTGATCTCGCCAATCTTCCCGGTGTCTCCGGGCACCAGGGACGGATCGCCGATCAGGACTCGCTGCAGTCGGAGGGTGGCGGTCATGCTCTGTTCGGCCACCTCTGCGGCGTGGTTGGCCTTCTGCTCGATCCGCTGGAGGTAGTCCCGGGCTGTGCCTCCGTTGGTCGGTACGTCGCCGTTCATGGCTTCCCCAGGAGGCCCGGTAGGTAAGCACTCGCCTCCCAGTCGCTGTGGTCGCCGGAATGGGCGCCGGCCCCGACGCCGCGGTGGTGCCATGCGCAGAGCCAGCGTAGGTTCGCCGCCGACTCGACCCAGGCCCCCACCGCGTCGGGGTTGCTCACCCCGGGGTAGTCCACCTCCAGCGCCGCGAGATCGACACCGTTGGTCAGGGCCCACTCGATGTGGGCATGGTGCAACTCAAGGCCAGCCTGCTCGCCCCCTTCCACGGGAGACGCAGGGTTGCCCTGGGCATCGCGGCACTCGGCGAACCCGATCCGTTCTCCGATCCAGCACCGGGCCGCGACGCGGGTCCGCTGGTGATAGGCGTTGAAGTCGGCGTAGTGGGGGTCGCCTTGGCGCGCTCCGTGCGCGGGGTAGGCGATCTGATACCGATGGCTGACGATCTGGGTGTGCGCGTCGGTCATCCGCTTGGCCCCTTCAATTTGCTGCGAGCTGGCCGACGAGGAAGATGTTGGGCGCCGGAGAAGTGGTCTGAACCCACACCCAATAGGTCTGGCCGGAGGTCGGGTCGAAGGTCTCGCCCGTGCCGATCGGCAGGATGGTGTTCCCTGCGGCGTCCCACGAGGCGCTGATCCAGGTCGTCGGCAGCGTCGGGGGCGCCGATGTGGTGAACCCCATCGATGCGGCGTAGCCCTGAGCCGACGTGGGAGCCGGGAAGCGTACCTGCCAGGTCCCCGAGGTCAGCTGGTCGAGCGACCACCCCGGCTGGAAGATCGCGCTGACGAGGGTGACTACCACCTGCCCACCCGCATGATCCGGTGGGCGTGGAGGTCCATCGACCCAGTGAGCCCCCGGGCGCACCGCTGGCAGGAGGGGCACCGGTTGGCGACGCACGCCTCGCAGTAGGGGCGGATGAGGAACAGCGCCGGAAAGGTGGCGACGACGAAGAGTCCGAGCACCAGGAGGTAGGTCACGACTGCACCAGCGTCCACGGGATGGGATCGCTGATGAGCAGCCCACCCGAGAAGGTGACCTTGACGAAGACCCGGAACATCCCGGCCGTGGTCACGTCCGCCGCCGCGGGGGCGTAGGTCACCTGGCCGCCAGTGAGGGGCGAGCCGAAGCCAGCGACCCCGGCGCCGGCCGTCTCCACGTTATCGGCGCGCATGAAAGAGAGGGCGACCGACTGCGCCCCGGTGAGGTTGACGGGGTTGCCGTTGTCGTCCACGAGGCTGATCGTCCAGACCGGCAGGAGCTGTCCGGTGTACCACGGGGTGATGCCGGCCATGTCTTCCTCCTGTCAGCGGCCGTGGACCGAGATGGCGCCCGTGCGAACGGTGTCCGTGACGTCGCCCGATCGGACGAGCGACCGCCCGCCGCCAGTGCGGACGCCGACGTCCGTCTCTCCGGTGCGGACGTGACCCAGCCCGAGGCCGGTGCGCACCAGGACGAGGAGGGCCACGGTGGGGGTGAACCCTGTCACCCCAGCCTGCACCCGCAGGATGGCCAGCGCCGTGCCCGCGATAGCCACGCTGAGCGACGTCTGGGCCTGCGCTTCGGCCCGACTCTGAGCCGTGCCGCCGGTGGCGGCCAGGAGGGCCAGGGAGGCCGATCCCGGCGAGACGCTAGCGGAGGTGCCCGCAGCGCCCAGAAGCAGGCCGAGTCCGACCGAAGCTTGGGCCAGTGCAGCCGTGCCGCCGGCCGTCTCGACGACCAGGGAGAGGCTGCAGGTGGCCCGCGAGATGGCCGATGCCGTCCCGCCGGTCGGGTTGGCCGAAGCCGTGGAGAGCGACGCCGACGTCTGGGAAGCCGCGTAGGCGGTCCCACCCGTGGACTGGAGCGCCGAGAGCGCACACGACGCACGTGAGACTGCGCTGGCGTTGCCGCCCGTCGCCCGAAGGGCCGAAAGTGCCGCGGTGGCCTGCGAGATGGCATTCGCGGTGCCACCCGTCGACCCGGCCGACGAGGCCGAAAGCGCGCACGACGCGCTCGACACGGCCGTGGCGCTCGCGCCTGCGGACTTGAGCGCAGAGGGCGACGCCGATGCCGAGGAGACCGCCTGAGCCGTCCCACCCGTCGCCTGGATGGTCGAGAGCTGGCCGCTCGCCTCGCTTTGGGCCTGCGTGGGAGCGCCCACGGCGACGAGGACCGAAAGGCCGCAGGATGCCCCTGAGACGGCCTGCGCGCCCCCGCCCGTAGCCTTGAGGAGCGTGGGGCTGGCCGAAGCCTGCGACGCGCCCTCGGCCGTTCCTGCGGTCGCAGCGAGCAGCGAGGGAGCGCCGCTGGCTGTCGCGGCAGCGGACGCCGATCCTCCGGTGGCTTTGAGGAGCGCTAGGGCGTCCGAGGCTTCGCTGACGGCCTGCGCGGTGCCACCTGTCTCGACGGGGGCGCCCTGCGGCTGTGCGGGCGACAGGATGACCGGCTGGATCGGGAAGCTGCGGCCGAAGATCGCCATGTCAGGCCGGCACGAAAATCCGACGGCGAGGCAGCATCAGGGCGTCGTGGCGTCTCATCCAGTTGGCGGCTCGCTGGACCGCCTGGGAGGGGACAACAAGGGGGACGACGGGCGTCGGCGGCGAAGCGCCCGTTGACTCGAAGGCGACGAAGTCGACGGCGTAAATCCCGCTGGAACTCAGCGTTCCGCTGAGGGTGTAACTCCCCGTGGCCGAGACAACCTGATAAGCGCCGGTAATAGCGACGTTGTTGGAGGTGCGTGTACCCTCACTTGTCCACCCCGTGGCGACAGCGGTGACGGTATCGACATCGGTGGCGATGGCCCCCCAGAGCAAATCGTTCGCGTTCGTGGTGGTCAGCGAGCCTGAGGTCGCCGTGGTACTAGAACCGGTGCCCGATGGCGCCGTGCCGTCGATCGTACTGGTGACCCCGGACCATTCGTCGACGGTACCCGCAATATCTGCGGACGCAGCGACGGTGACGGTGACGCTGGTGATGCCGCCAGCGTTGGATGCGGTGGGGAGGTGGAAGCCATAGGCGTTGATGCTGGAGTGGACGGCGTACCAGTCCTGCGTCCAGGTGTTCGACGCCGAGTCAACGACCGAGGTGACGGTGGTCTTGTAGGTGTTGAACGCCAGCAGGAGGAGGTTGCCACTGCCCGACGCCGCAATGTCGATCGTCAGCGTCGTGCCGCTGGTGACATCCCCTTTGACGGTCTGGACGAGGCCCACGGCCGCTCAGCCGACGGTGAAGTTGCGCCAATCGATGGCCTGGGTGGTGGTCGGAGCCCAGGAGGAGTCGTGTCCCCCATAGAACGTGGTGAACATCATGCTGTCGATGGCGTCCGTATCCCCGGCCGCACGGAAGGTGATCCCGGCCTGCTGGGCCACCTCGCGACCATCGTAGCTTACGGTGACGGAGCCATCTGGCAGACCCGGGGTGTTCATGACCACGGTCTGTGAGATGGTGTGCCACTGTCCATCCGCCTGCCAATTCCAATTGCCGCTGTAACGGAATAGGTCGGTCCCGTAACCGGTGGTCGTTGCGTCCTGGAGCAGGACCTCGGCGACCCCGTTGGCGCGCCACATGTACCGGGTAGACCACCCGCCGGGGCCAAAGTTCGACCCGGTCCAGCACTGGCCGCCGCAGAGTCCCGGCATCTTGCCGCCCTTGACGAATTGGAAGCCCACGGGGAATCGCACCTGGTAGGTGAGGGTGTAACTGAGCGCCGGCCCGGCGCCGATGGTGAGCTGCGCCTGCGCCCCGCCGGGGTGGCCCGAGGACGGCGCGCTCGAACCTGCCGGGTAGCAAGTCTCCAGGTACCCGCCCGGCTCGACCGTCACGAACTGCTCTGCGAACGTCCTATCAGGTGAGGCCAAGCCCGAGAAGGTGGGCTGGAAGAACCCCACAGGGAAGGAAGTCCCGGCAACCGGCGGAGGGCACGAGCCACCGGGGGCGCCCGTCGGCGTCGTGCTTGGGGAGGGCGTGGCAGAGGGCGTGGCACTGGGCGTGGCACTTGGGG
>VFSW01004542.1_pt1 | contig 20669 bp, 16 predicted proteins | sample 5358111 | NCBI WGS metagenome assembly VFSW01 (sample SAMN11554181, study PRJNA540505) | mine drainage metagenome | isolation source: sediment from site ElyBrook_90M | place: USA: Ely Copper Mine, Vershire, VT | collected 2017
GCCCGCCGACCAGCAGCAGGAGTATGGCCTCCTTCACCGCCTCGTGCCCGAGGATCCCTGGCGCCATCGACTTGATGAGCTTCTGGTACGCGTCCGGGCCAGAGGCGATGCTCCTGATTATCGCTTCGTCCTCCTTCGTTATGTGGACCTGGCTGGGCTCCTTCCCCACAACCTCGATGTAGTTGGCATCGATCTTGGAGCGGAATGACCTGCTCCGCGGCTGCCCGAAGGCGAAGTCCTGCTCAGCGCGGACTATCCCCGTCATGATGGCCCTGTCTCCGGGCCTCGCCGTGTTCACGATGTCCCCCTCCACGTCGATGTCGAAGAACCGCGGAAGCTGACCCGGCGGCAGCTCCTCCGGCAGCTCTTGGACCCTGAGGATCTGGCTGTCGATGAAAACACTGTCTTTCTGGTCGAGCTCGAAACTCCTCGTCTCGTCGCACCCCTCGCACTTTACCGGCTTCTTGATGCTCGGTCCTCCCTGAACAACCCTCGTGGTGTGACCGTTGGGACAGACGAACGCGGCGTCGACGAGGAGCGGTCGCAGTTCGGATGTCCGCACAAGCATGCCTGCGAAGGCGATCATCTTGTCGAGGTGGGATGTGTCGACCTTGCGGAGGGGGACCCTGTCGGTGACGCCCCGGAGCCTCACCGTCAGGCTCTGCCTTATCTCGCCCGCATACCCGGGGTTCTCGGTGCTCAGCACCTCAAAGGCTGCCGATTTGCATTCCCTCAGCGCCCCATCTGGGTCTTTCAGCAGGCTCTCGGCAAGGTCGGTGTTGAAGTGGATCAGGTCCTCGTAGTCGACGATCACGGACTTACGCCCCGACGCTGCAAGCTGCGCCAGTATCACCTGGTATTTTCGCTCCCCATCCTTGTCCTCGAACCCCCTGAGGAACTCCTCGAAGAGCTCCGACAGCCCTCTGGTCAAGACAGCCGTCCTGGACCACTCTCTCCTTGCTACTGCTCTCCCAGGAGAGCTTTCTTCCATGCGGCAGAGATCGAGCTGCTCATCGAGAAGAAGGCCTTCTCCTCGGGGGTGATCCTGTCGGCGATGGTCTGGACGTTCGCAGATGAGCTCATTGAAAGGAGCTTGCTCAGACGCCTTCCGATAAGGTCGTAACTGGTCATCCTTAGCTTCTCATAGTCTTCGCGCCGGTACTTCCCCCTCTCCACCCCGGCCCTTACTGCCGCGAGCCGCCTCCGCATACGGATGTAGAAGTTGGGTTCCAGGGGCGAAAGCTGGGGGGAGGTGAGGATTTTTTCGCGGGTTAGCGCCTTGAAGATCTCGACCTCGAACGATTCCTCCTGCGTCTCTGCGAGGTCCAAATCCACCAGCTCTTCGGCGACCCAGCGTGGCATCTCGAGCCTCTCGCCCTCTTTGGACTTTTTGAGTACGAGGTCGCCGACCTCCATCTCCTCGGTCGAGGTCTTCATCGTGACCCTCACGGGCGCGAGAAGGAACTCCCTCTCTCTCTGCTCGAAAATCTTTGCTACGTCTGCGCCGGGGTCCTCCAAGATAAACTCAACAACTCCTTTTCTTTGCTATGGGGACTGCGGAACAATAATCCCCGCATAATAAAGTCTATGCGCGCTTTCTAGAGCCTAGACCACTTTCCGATTCCAAGTCTCAGCGCTCTGCGGTACGCGTGCCACCCGGCCGCGTTGTCCTCGAACGCCAGGCCGACGCTCTTGAAGACCGTCACCTCGGACTCCGAGATTCTGCCCTTCTTCCCCCCGATGACGAGCTCAGACATCTCCGCCCTTATCGGGTCCTTAGAGAGCAGTCCTTCGACCATGGGGATCAGGAGGTCCCCTGCCTCTTCTAGGGCTGCCTCCCTCGAGTCGACGAAGACCGATGCCTTTGAGACAAGGAACGAATCGAGCTCTCTTGTCTCGGGTCGGTACGAGCCGATGGCTATCACGTGCGCCCCCTCGTCGACCTCCCTCCCGTCAAATACCGGCGTCTTCGAAGTCGTCGCGGTGACGACCACGTCGCTTCCCTTGACGCACTTGCCTGCCGAATCCTCTGCCCGCGCCTCGACCTCGAATGCCCTGCCGCACTTCTTCGCGAGAGCCTTGCTCTTGGCCGGATGACGGGAGAACACCCTGATCCTCTCTATCCCTGGAAGCTCGGAGACCACGCCGCTCGCCTGCTGGAAGGCTTGGCCGCCAGCCCCGATCAGGCCAAGGGTCTTGGAGCCCTTCCTAGCCAGGTACCTGCACGACAGGCCCGACACCGCCCCTGTCCTGATGGCCGTCAGGCTGCCGCCTTCGATCATCGCCTTCACCTCGCCGTTCTCCCCGTCGAAGAGCAAGACCGTCGCAGTGACCGACGGGATGTTGCCCCTGTTGTGAGGGAAGATGCTGACCATCTTTACGCTGCCTTCGGCCTTCCTCCTCCTCACCAAGGAAGGCATCAGGAGCGTGTCCCCTGCTGGCGCGGCAAGCCTCGTCCTGAGGGGTGACTGCGTCCTTCCTTGAGCTTGCAGGGCGAAGACGCGCGACATCTCTTCGATGCAGCCCTTCATCGGGCATGCCGATGCCACATCGTCGGCGTCGAGTGTTAGTATCTTCACGGGCTTCTGAGCGTCCTCCCGGCCGGTCTCCTTTCTTTCTCTTTCGCTCCTCGGCCGGCTCGAACAAACCGCGCGGAAGCTCCGCACGGATAAATACCCAAGAAGCCCCCGCCGAAACAGACATGACCACTTGGGCAGGCACGATGGCGCCTTCGTCCAGAGACGAGCAGTGACAGGTGCCCAGAACTCGTGCCGCTCGAGGATTTGATGTGGGTAGAGAAGTACAGGCCCCACAAGATCGACGACCTCGTCAACCAGGAAGAGGTGAAGGAGCGCCTCAAGCCCCTGCTGGAGAAGAAGAACGAGCTCCCCCACCTGCTCTTCGCAGGCCCGCCCGGGTCGGGGAAGACCACCACCGCAATCTTGCTTGCTAGGGAGCTCCTCGGAGACCTGATGAACGAATACACGCTCTCGCTGAATGCGAGCGACGAAAGGGGCATTGACGCGGTCAGGGAGCGGATCAAGACCTTCGCGAGCTACTCTGACAGGAGGGAGGGAGTGCCCTTCAGGCTGGTGATCCTCGACGAGGCCGACGAGATGACCCGAGACGCCCAGACTGCTCTCCGTCGTATAATGGAGGAGACCTCAAGGTACACTCGCTTCGTCCTCATCTGCAACTATTCCTCGAACCTCATCGAGCCGATTCAGAGTCGGTGCGCGATATTCAGGTTCAAGAAGATAGGCCAAGACGAGGTGACCGCGCGCCTGAAGAAGGTCGCAAAGGCGGAGGAAGTGAAGGTCGCCGAGAAGGTCCTCCAGGCCATCAGCGCGGCCGTCGACGGAGACCTGAGGCAGGGGATCAACCTCCTCCAGGCCGCAGCGGCGGGAGGGGTCGAGGTCACGCTCGAGAAGGTGAACGCGGTCACCGGGACGAGCGTGAAGGAGAAGGCCGCAGAGATCATCCGCATCGCGCTCGGAGGCGACTTCTCGGCATCGCGGTTGAAGCTTGTCGAACTCACCAGGGTCTACGGGATCCAAGAGTCGGACTTCCTCCGGTTTGCGAACGAAGAGATAGCGAAGGGGGAGGACGAGAGGACAGCCGACGCGATCAGGATCCTGGCCGAATACGACTACAGGCTCGCAATGGGGGCGAACCCAGAAGTCCAGCTGACCGCGCTTCTGGCAGAGCTGGCCGCGCTCCGGGTGGGCAAGGGCGAGCGGCAGTGAAGCGGTGAGAATCTCAAGAATGGACCTTTCCCAGCCGCGCGGGATCCGCGACATCGAGCCGGACGAGTTCGACCTGCACCTCAAGATAAGGCGCGCCTTCGAGGAGGTCGCCCGCGCCTTCAACTTCAGGATGATGGAGCCGGGCCCGCTCGAGAGCCTCTCGATACTCAGAGCGAAGAGCGGGACGCAAGTCGACGACCAGATCTACGCCTTCAAGGACAAGGCCGACCGCGACATCGGACTCCGGTTCGACCTCACGGTCGGAATGACTCGCAACGTCTCCGCGAAGAAGGGTCTAAAGCCGCCAATCAAGCTGGCGTCCTACGGAGGCGTGTGGCGCTACGACGAGCCGCAGCACGCTAGGTACAGGTGGTTCTACCAGTGGGACGTCGAAATCTTCGGGGACCCGAGCGTCGAGGCCGACGCGGAGGTGATGGACCTTTGCTACAACCTGTTCAAGAAGATCGGCCTCCAAGACTTCTCGCTCGAGGTGGGCGACCGGCGCGTCGTGGAGCAGTACCTCAGGCAGTCGATGCCAGATGCGTCGGAAGAGAAGCTTATCGAGATGATGAGGGCCCTCGACAAGGTCCAGAAGAAGACAGAGGCCGAACTGGCGGAGGAGTATTCGCGCAAGGGCATCGGCCGGGAGGCCCTCGCGGAGCTCTTGAAGTTCGGGAGGACCAGGGGCTCGCCCGAGCAGGTCTGCAAGCGGCTCGAGGAGCAGGGCCTCGGCTCCGCAGGAGACGGGGGTCTCTTCGCCTTGCGCGACTCCTTGAAGTCGAGGGGCATCCGCGACGTGGAGTACAACCTCAGCATAGTGAGGGGCCTCGACTACTACACCGGCATCGTCTTCGAGGTGGTCGACCGAAGGCACCCTGACCTCGGGTCGCTCTGCGGCGGAGGCAGATACGACGTCCTCCCGAAGCTCTTCGGCAGGCCCGACCTTCCCGCCACAGGGGCGGCGGGCGGCGTCGAGCGCATCGCTCTTTCCATGGGGAGTTCAGGAGCGGCCGCCGACCTCGAGTCCTCGGTCTACGTGGCGTACACCGAGCCCGGACTGGCCGAAAGAGCGCTCATGGCGGTCTCCTCCTTGAGGGGCGCCGGGATACGAAGCGAGGTGGGTGCCAGGGGGAAGAGCCTCGGGAAGCAGATGGAGGACGCGAGCTCGAGGGGATTCTCGTGGGTCGTGATTATCGGCAAGAAGGAGTTGGAGTCGGGCGAGCTTGTCCTGAGGAACATGCGCAGCAGAGCGGAGGAGAGGGTCCCCATCGACGGCCTCCTCTCCCGTCTGAGCGGGGTCTGAGAAGCCTCCTGACGTCCTCAGCTCAGGGTCTTCAGGGGTGACCTGACGCAGAGGAGGACGGCCCTCCCCTCTTCCACCGTGGTCAGGAACGGGACCTGGAGCTCAACCGCCTTGCGCCTGACCTTGTAGAGGTCCTTCCTCATCTTGTTGAGGTTCGTGTTGAGCGAGAGGATCATCGCCACCTTGCCTTTGCTGACCATGTCGAGCATCTCGTCGAGAGACTTCACCCTCGCTCCTTCGCCGAGGTACGGGGCAAGGGACTCGGTCGTCATGAATCCTATGCCTGCCCTATTGAACTCCTCGACCAGCGCTTTCGCCTCGCCCAGGTCTGACTTTTCGTCTGCGAGGATGATCCCCATCTCGCCCTTCGCCGGTATCTTTAGGCCAGACGCGATCAGCGCCCTGCTCATCGCCTCGGCCAGGGTGTCGCCGAAGCACGCCACCTCCCCTGTGGACCGCATCTCCACGCCTATCGTCGGCTCCGCCCCCTCCATCTGCATGAAGGAGAACTGGGGGGCCTTGACCGCGAACCGCTTGGGCTCTGGCACGTCGCCCATCCCTTCGAGCTTCCCTCCCAGGATGACCGAGGCGGCGAGCTTGATCAGGTTCGCGCCCGTCGCCTTCGAGACGAAGGGGAGCGACCGGGAGGCTCGGAGGTTGCACTCTATCACCTCCACTTCGTCCTTGACGCAGAGGAACTGGATGTTGAAAGGCCCCTTCACGCCCAGCTCCCTCGCTATTGCCCTGGTGTAGTCGCGTATCTTCGCCTTCGCGGCCTCACTGATGGTGACCGTCGGGATGGTCATTATCGCGTCCCCAGAGTGGACGCCCGCCTTCTGGACGTGCTCCATGACCGCGCCTATCACAGTCGTCTCCCCGTCTGAGACGCCGTCGACCTCCACCTCCTTAGCGTCCTCGAGGAACTTGCTGACCGTCACAGGGTAGTTCGGGTTGACCTCGGCGGCCTTCGCGAGGAAGCTCTCAAGCTCCCTGCTGCCCCAGATGACCCTCATGGCGGACCCGCTGAGGACGTGCGAGGGCCTCACGATGACGGGATAGCCGACCCTGTCGCAGAACTCTCTCGCCTGCTTCATCGACCTGAAGCTCCCCCACTCGGGCTGGGGAATCCCGATTGTGTCGAGCAGGAAGCTGAACCGCTCCCTGTCCTCTGCCCTCTCGATCGAGTCCGCGCTCGTCCCCATGACGTTCACGCCCTTCTTGTCGAGCTCGAGGGCGAGGTCGTTGGGGGTTTGACCTCCGACGCACAGAACGGCGCCCATCGGCTTCTCCCTCTCGTATATCGAGAGCACCCGTTCCGCGGTCAGCTCCTCGAAGTAGAGCCGGTCGCTCATGTCGAAGTCTGTCGAAACGGTCTCGGGGTTACAGTTCACCACGATGATCTCGTCGACCTTCCCGCTCTCCTTGAGTGCCCAAGCCATGTTCATCGTCCCCCAGTCGAACTCGACGGAGCTCCCTATCCGGTAGGCTCCGGCGCCTAAGACCATCACCTTCCTCTTGTCGCTGGGCTTCGCATCGTCCGTCGAAGCGTTGTAGGTCACGTAGAGGTAGTTAGTGCGCGCAGGCCACTCGGCGGCGAGGGTGTCGATGGCCTTCACCTTGGGCTTGATCTCCATCCGCTCCCGCATCGCCCTCACGTCGTCCTCGTCGATCTCGACCGCGTTGGCTATCTGCTTGTCGGAGAAGCCGAGGCGCTTCGCTTCGATCATCACAGCGGGGTCTCGGTCCAATCCCTCCCTCCCGCTCTGCTCGACCCTGCGATGCGCGTCCACGATGTTCTTGAGCTTGCTGATGAACCAGGGGTCAATCACGCTGAGCTTCGCGACCTCGTCCTCGGGGATCCCGACCATCAGCGCCTCGACCACGTCGAAGATTATCTGGTCTGTAGGGCTCTTCAGACGGGCCTTCAGGTGCTCCAGGTCGTCCTCCTCTACGAGCCGTCGAATCACGCCATCATATCTGATGTTGAGCATCCTGGCAGCCTTCTGTATGGTCTCCTCGAAGCCGCGGCCTATCGCCATGACCTCCCCTATCGACTTCATGGCGGTGCCTATCCGCCTCGAGGCGCCTTCGAACTTCTTCGTGTCCCATCTAGGCATCTTCACGACCACGTAGTCGAGCGAAGGCTCGAACATGGCTGTGGTCACGCCCGTCACCTTGTTCTTGAGCTCGGTCAGGGTGTATCCGAGGCAGATCTTGGCGGCAATGTAGGCGATGGGGTATCCCGTCGCCTTCGAGGCGAGCGCCGACGACCTAGAGAGGCGTGCGTTGATCTCGATAGCGCGATACGTCTCCGACCTGGGTTCGAGCGCGAACTGCATGTTGCACTCCCCGACTATCCCGCACTTCCTCGCGGCCTTGAGGGCGAGGGACCGGAGCATGTGGTACTCGCGGTTCGTTATGGTCTGCGATGGTGCGACGACGATGTTGTCTCCGGTGTGCACCCTCATGCTCAGGACGTTCTCCATGTTGCAGACTATCTGCGCGTTGTCGTCCGCATCCCGCATCACCTCGTACTCGATCTGCTTCCAGTGGCCGATGTACTCCTCGATGAGGACCTGGTGCGCCATGCTGAGGTTGAGCCCTCTCTGGACGATCTCGTCGAGCTCCCTCTCGTTCCTCGCGACCCCTCCGCCTCTCCCGCCGAGCGTGTACGCGACCCTCATGATCACAGGATAACCTATCTCCTTGACCACCGTGCGGGCCTCTTCCTGAGAGTAGGCAGGCTTGCTCCTGGGGCAGGCGATCCCGATGCCGAGCATCGCCTCCTTGAACAACTCGCGGTCCTCGGTGACCTCGATTCCCCCTATCTGGGTGCCCAGGACCTTCACGCCGTATTTCGCGAGCGCGCCTTGCCTCGCGAGCCCCACCCCGCAGTTCAGGGCCGTCTGCCCCCCGAACCCGAGGAGGATGGCGTCGGGCCGTTCCTTCTCGATGACGTCGGTGACGAACTCTGGGTTTACGGGAAGGAAGTGGATCTTGTCAGCCATCCTCGCGTCGGTCTGGATGGTCGCGATGTTGGGGTTGACGAGGATCGAACGTATCCCCTCTTCCCTGAGTGCCTTGAGGCATTGGCTACCGGAGTAGTCGAATTAGCGGCCGCCTATTCAGCGGCTTTCGCCTGCTTCTCCGATCTTTATTGCCCCGCTGCCCAGCACTAGCGCTTTCTTCACATTTTCATGCTTCGAACTCTCTCACCTACCATGGTCTTCTTCCGCGCGACTATCATCTCAGTGAACCTGTCGAAGACGAACTCGGTGTCATAGGGCCCGGGCGCGGCCTCAGGATGGAACTGGACGGCGATGCACGGCTTGCTCCCGTGGATCAGGCCCTCGACGCTCTGGTCGTCCGCGTTGATGAACCAGGGCTTGAGTTCGGTCTTCGAAAGGGTCTTGGGGTCCACCGCGTAGCCGTGGTTCTGGCTGGTGACGTAACCCCTGCCCGATAAGAGGTCGACGACTGGCTTGTTCTGCCCCCGATGACCGTACTTGAGCTTGTAAGTCTCGGCCCCCTGCGACATCCCGAGCATCTGCTCGCCGAGACAGATCCCGAGCACGGGGACGTCCGATTCGACGAGCCTCGCCGTGGTCTTGACCGTGTCGACGCAGAGGCGCGGGTCCCCAGGTCCGTTGCTGACGATCACTCCAGCGGGGTCGTGCTTCATGACGTCGGCGTAGGACGAGTCGAAGGGCATCCTCACGACGGCGTACCCCCTCCCGAGCATGTTCCTGATGATGCTCTCCTTCGCGCCACAGTCGATCAGGACTATCTTCTGTTAGGAGACACCATAGCTCATGGCCTTGCTCACGGAGACGCGCTTCACAAAGTCGACCGAATCGTACCTCGCGGCCTTCTCCAAGAGCCGCCTGAGCTCTCTTCTGTTGGCGACTTCCGGGCCGCTCGAGAGGACGCACATCATCACGCCTCGTTCCCTTATCGTCGAGACGAGCGCGCGCGTGTCGATCTCTTCGATCCCAGGGACGCCCTGGTCCTCCATCCAACGCGACAGGGTCTGCACAGACGCCCAGTGGCTCGGCCTCTGGCAGTACTCTTGCACGACGATGCCCGTGACCTTGATCCCCCCTGACTCGAAGTACCTCGGGAGCCCGAAGACGTCCTTCTCCTCCCCGCTCGGGACGCCGTAGTTGCCGATCAGGGGGTACGTGAAGCAGAGCACCTGCCCCGCATATGAGGGGTCGGTCATGGACTCGGGATAGCCGACCATCCCGGTGTTGAACACCAGCTCGCCGACCACGGTCGCGTCGGCGCCGAAACCCTTCCCGAGGAAGAGTGTCCCGTCCTCAAGAAGCAGAACCGCGGGCCTGCTCCCCTCAGGTTTTTCCATCACGTCTCTTAAAGAAGAAAAGTTCCACCTGTTCCTTTTTTAAACTCTTTGACCAGATTCAGAGCATAACCGAGAAATCATGGCCGATTAGCCGATTCACGCTCGCCCGCCCTCCTCCATCCTCTTCCGCTCCTCCGAGATGAGGTCGGTCAGAGCGGTGAACGCCTTCCCGACCTCCTTCATCTTAACGACGATGATGGTGTCTGTGTGGCAGCTCACGGTGTCTTCGATGTTCACGTGCCGCCTCGCGATTTGGTTGTAGAAGTTGATGAGACAGCCCGGAGTGTTCGTGATCTCCAGAGGGCTCTGGACTATGATCGCGGCGTAGTCGTCCCCTTCTTCCAATATGACCGAGTCGGCTAGCTTGCTCCTGACCTTCTTGTGCAGCTTCTGGTCGAAGATGAGCGTGATGTTGGATATGCTCTCGGAAACGTGCAGGAAGTCCTGCTGGTGGCTCGCGATGAGGGAGCTGACAACCTCTAAGGTCTTCCTCGTCTTCTCCACCGAGATCTTGGAGACGTTGGTCCTCACGTTCACCACGCTGTCGGCGATTATCGCCCTGATCTCCGCCGAGGCAGGCGAATACGTCCCCTTGAGCCTCTTCAGGGAGGTGATCACGCTCTCGACGTTCACCTCCTTTCCGAGCCGCTCCTCGATCCTCGGCTGCAGCATCCTCGAGATGGCGCTGATGTTGGCGTAGTCTCTCGCCAGGGCGTCCTGGATGGAGAGGTCGTAGCCGATCTCGTCCCTGACTGCGGCGATTATGGCACCCGGCGTGACCGATTTCGTGTCAAGAGCCCCCTGAATTGGGACGCTGCTGGCCAAAATCTATAAAAGGATTTCAGCGCGGGTCCGAAAAATCATCATTGAAGCAGAAGATAGTGTTGGCCTATTCGGGAGGGCTAGACACTTCCGTCTCGATAAAGTGGCTCCAGGAGAAGTTCCACGCCGACGTAGTGACGCTCACGCTCAACCTCGGGCAGCGGGAGGACTTCCGCGAGATAGAGGATAGGGCGTACTCGACGGGGGCAATCAAGCACTTCCAGATGGACGCAAGAGAAGAGTTCGTGACGGAGTACGTCCATCCGTCGATAAAGGCGAACGGGATGTATGAGGGAAGGTACCCGCTCGCGACCGCGCTCGGCCGCCCGTTGATAGCCACGAAGCTCGTCGAGGTGGCTGAGAGGGAGGGCGCGTACGCCGTGGCCCACGGCTGCACCGGCAAGGGGAACGACCAAGTGCGCATAGACGTCACCGTGCGGTCCCTCAACCCGAGCATCAGGGTCATCGCGCCGGTCCGAGAGTGGAACATGACGAGGGACATGGAGATAGACTACGCCAAGGAGCACGGCATCAAGATCAAGCCGAAAAAGTCCATCTTCAGCACCGACCAGAACCTCTGGGGACGGTCGATCGAGAGCGGGCCTCTCGAGGACCCGGAGACCGAGCCGCCTGCGAGCGCCTTCGAGTGGGTCTCCTCCGTCGAGGCGTCCCCGAACGCCCCGGGCTACCTCGAGATCGGCTTCGACCAGGGGATACCTGTCTCCCTCGACGGGCGCAAGCTGGGCGACCTCGACCTCATCTCGCAGGTGAACGAGTTCGCAGGCAAGCACGCATACGGGATAGTCGACCTCATCGAGGACCGCCTCGTCGGGATAAAGTCCCGGGAGGTATACGAGTGCCCCGGCGCCCTCGCGATAATCGAGGCCCACAGGGACCTTGAGCAGCTCGTCCTGACCCGGAACGAGCTCGTGTTCAAGGCCTCGGTCGAGCGGGAATGGTCGTGGCTCGTCTACTCGGGTCTCTGGATGGAGCCTCTCCGCTACGCCCTTGACAGCTTCATCGAGACGACCCAACGGAGGGTCTCGGGCAAGGTCAAGCTGAAGTTCCACAAGGGCGGGATGAGAGTCGTCGGGAGATCCTCGCCGAACTCCCTCTACCGCTTGAAGCTCTCGACCTACTCGAAGGAGTCGACCTTCGACCAGAACTCGTCCGTGGGGTTCATCGAGCTCTGGGGCCTGCAGTCCCGGACGGCTGCGAACGCCATCGGCCCATCACCAAAGGGAACCAATAGGAGAACGCACCATGAACAACATACTAAGAGGAAGCAGAGTCAAGCGCTCAAGTAAAAAGGCAAATGACTTCACCTCGTCGGTCGGCTTCGATGCGCCGCTGAGCCGACACGTGGTGAAGATCAACATCGCCCACATGGTCTCCCTCCTCCACTCTGGCGAGGTCGGCAAGGCCGAGGGGGTCGCCTGCCTTCGGTTCTTGGACCGGCTTCCGGACCACTTGAAACTCGACCCTTCCACCGAGGACGTGCACCATGCTCTCGAGCAGAAGGCAGTGGCCTCCATCGGGATGGAGGCTGCGGGCTTCCTCAATTTCGGCAAGAGCAGGAACGACCAGGTAGCGACCGCTCTGCGCATGGAGACGCGGGGTCGTTTGCTGCACCTGCTTGAGGAGACGAAGGCCCTGCAGGCATCCCTGATGCGCGTAATGGCCCGCTACGGACAGCTTCCGCTCCCAGGATACACGCATCTGCAGCGCGCCCAGCCGACGACGGTCTTCCATCACATGCAGTCGCACTTCGAAGCGGTAGCCGAGGACATCGAGCGCCTGACGCAGCTCTACGGACGCGTGAACCGCTCTCCCATGGGAGCTGCCGCACTCGCGGGGACCTCGGTGAAGGTCGACAGGGCGTCGGTCGCCACGTGGCTTGGGTTCGAGGGCGTCATCAACAACTCGATGTTCGCGGTCTCCTCTCGGAGCTTCGTGCTTGAGGCGCTAGCCGATCTTGAGATCCTGATGGTGGATCAGAGCAAGACGGCGGAGGAGCTGATCCTGTGGAGCTCCAGCGAGTTCGGATTCGTAGAACTGGGAGACGAGTACTCTGCGACCAGCAGCATAATGCCCCAAAAGAAGAACCCGGTCGTAGCGGAGACCATCCGCGCAAAGTGCGGGTCGGTGATCGGCGATGCTACCGCGGCGTTCACGATAGCAAAGGCACTTCCCAATGCGTACAACCTCGACCTCCAGGAGATGACGCCGCACCTCTGGCGGGCCTTCGACGACGCCACGTCTTCGGTCTCCCTCATGGCGGGGATGCTGGCCTCTGCCGAGTTCGAGGGGGAGCGATTGAAGGGAGCAGTGAGGGGGGACATGTCTACGGCGACCGAGCTGGCAAACGAGCTCGTCCGAGCGCACGGGGTCCCCTTCCGCCAGGCTCACCAGATCGTGGGCGAGCTTGTCCGCATCGCCATCGAGAAGGAGATGTCCCTGGAGGAGGCCGCCGACGAGTTCCTTGGCGAGGTCAGCAAGAAAGTGATCGGCCACGCGATAAAGATTGATAAAGCGCGTCTTCTGGCGGTCCTCGATGCACTCAAAACCCTGAGGCTTATCGGAAGTGCCGGCGGGGCGAACCCCAGGTTCACCAAGCGGCAGGTTGTGCAGAACAAGAAAGAAATAGAAAAACTCAGCAATTGGCTTGAAGAGAAAGAGAACAAACTCAATGAATCCACGAACCTCCTTCGAAACGAAGTGCGCTCGTATCTGAAACGAGAGGTGAGAAGCTAGCTGAAGACAAAGTGTGAAGAGTGCGACGCAGACATCAACGTCCCAGACGACGCCATCGTCGGAGAGATAGTGAAGTGCAAGGAATGCAGCTCCGACTACGAAGTGGAGTCGATGTCCAAGGGCGTCGTCAAGCTCAAGCCGGCAGAAGTCGCCGAGGAAGACTGGGGCGAATAGTGGCCCTTGAAGCTCGCCATAACCTTCGACAGGCTGCGCATCGAGGAGAAGGAGCTGAAGGAGGAGGCCGAGAAGGCCGGGTGCAAGTCTGAGCTCATCGACGTCAGGAAGCTCGCGTTCAACGTCACTGGTAAGAGGGTCACGAACGGGTTCGGGGACATAGTCCTCCAACGCTGCATCAGCTACTACCGCTCCATCTTCCTCACGAGGATTCTGGAGAACTTCGGGATACAGGTCATCAACTCCGCCAAGGTCTCCGAGGCCTGCGGCAACAAGCTCGTGACGTCGATGCTCCTCGCCAAGGCCGGCATCCCGACCCCAAAGACGTACGTCGCCCTCTCGGACGAGTCGGTCTTCGAGACGGCCGAGAAGCTGGGCTATCCGGTTGTGATCAAGCCTTTCACGGGGAGCTGGGGGAGGATGGTGGACATCGCGAAGGAGCCACAGACCCTCGGGACGATAGTAGAGTACCGGGAGTCGATGCAGAGCCCTGTCGAGCACATGTATTACCTCCAGGAGTTCGTCAAGCGGCCGCCCCGCGACATCAGGCTAATCGTCGCCGGCGACGAGGTCATCGCGTCCGTCTACAGGAACGCCCCGAAGGGAGAATGGCGCACGAACGTCGCCAGGGGAGGGACCACCACCGGGTTCAAGCTGAACAATGAGATAGAGGACATCACCCTCAGGGCGGCGAAGGCCGTCGGCGGAGGGATACTGGGAGTCGACGCCATGGAGTCGAAGGACCACGGGTACACCATCCACGAGGTGAACAACACCGTGGAGTTCAAGGGAGCGCAGGGAGCGACCGAGCATCGTATAGCGAGGAGGATCGTCGAATACGTGATCCGGGAGGCGAAGCGGTAGTGGTCCGCGTAGGCGTCCTGGGCGCTTCCGGATACGCAGGCGGCGAGCTCCTCAGGCTCCTGCTTGAGCACGGAAAGGTCGAGCTCGCGTTCGCCAGCTCGCGGAGATACGCAGGCGAGTACCTCTTCCGCGTCCACCCGAACCTCAGAGGCGTGACAGACATGCAGTTCGTGGGCAACGACCTCTCGAAGGTCTCCGGAGGGGCGGACCTCATCTTCACGGCGCTCCCCCACGGGGAGTCCATGAAGTTCCTGCCCCAGATGATCAAGACCGGGGTCAAGGTCGTCGACCTGAGCGCCGACTTCCGTTTGAAGAACCCGGCCGACTACGAGACCTGGTACGGCTTCAAGCACCCCGCGCCAGAGATGCTCGACAAGTTCGTGTACGCGGTCCCCGAGCTGAACAAGGATGAGATCCGCGGCGCCAGCCTTGCAGCTTCTCCGGGGTGCATGGCGATAACCTCCATCCTCGCGCTCGCGCCGCTCTTCAAGCAGAAGGACGTGAAGATAGACAAGGACCACGTCGTCGTGGACGCGAAGATCGCCTCCTCAGGCTCCGGAGGCAAGCCGTCCCTCGCCACCCACTTCTCTGAGAGGTATGGGGTGGTGCGGCCATACAAGCCAGTGGGCCACAGGCACAGCGGGGAGATAGAGCAGGTGATGAGCGGGCTATGCGGCTCGAAGGTCACGGTCTCCATGTCGGCGCACGCCATCAACATGGTCCGTGGGATACTCTCGACCTGCCACGTCTTCTACGAGGGGGACGTCCAGAACTCCAACGTCTGGAAGATGTATCGCTCGCTATACAACGGCCAGCCCTTCATCCGAATGGTCAAGGACAAGCAGGGGCCCTTCAGGCTCCCTGACCCAAAGGTCGTGATCGGGTCGAACTTCTGTGACATCGGCTTCGAGATCGACGAGAGGGGGCACAGGATAGTCGCGATTGGCGCGATCGACAACCTGCTGAAGGGGGCCGCGGGCAACGCGGTCCAGGTGATGAACCTCATGCTGGGGCTCGACGAGAAGCAAGGGATCGCCGCCGCCCCTCTCCACCCGGTGTAGAGCGATGAGAACAGTGGTGAAGCTCGGCGGCGACATAGTCAAGGGAGAGATACCCCCCGACTTCATGGCAGACCTGAAGAAGCTCGTCCAGACCAACCAGGTCGTCTTGGTCCACGGGGGCGGGGACGTCGTGACCGAGATCGCGACGAAGCTGGGGAAGGAGCAGCGCTTCGTAGTCTCCCCCGACGGGATGAAGAGCAGATACACCGATCGGGCTACGGTCGAGATCTTCACCATGGTGATGTGCGGCCTGATAGCGAAGAAGCTTGTAGAGTTCCTCGAGCGCGGCGGGATATCAGCGGTCTCGCTCTCCGGGCTCGACGGCGGAGTGCTCCGCGCCACCCGGAAGAAGAAGCTCCTGATAGTCGACGAGCGGGGAAGGAAGGTGGCGATAGAGGGGGGCTACACCGGAAAGATGCAGTCGGCTGGCGGTCCCGTCATCGAGGCGCTCCTCGAGAAGGGGGTCGTCCCCGTCATCTCTCCCGTGGCCATGGGGGAGGAGGCGGAGCCGCTCAACGTCGACTCCGACAGGGCGGCCGCCTTCATCGCGATTGGGGTCCACGCAGACGCCGTGCTCTTCTTGACGGACGTGAAGGGCTTCCTGATGGACGGGAAGGTGGTGGAGAAGCTGAACACGGAGGAGGCGCGGGCGCTCCTACCAAAGACGGGGTTCGGGATGCAGAAGAAGATACTCGCGTCAATCGAGGCGGTAGAGGCCGGCGTGGGGGAGGCGATAATCGCCTCAGGGTTCGGCCCAGAGCCCCTCTCGAACGCCCTGATGCACAAGGGCTGCACGGTCATGTCGAGGGCATAGTGGTAGAAATTGGTCACCAAGAAGAAGCTCGACATCATCGCGACCGAGGACGCGCACGGCCCGCACACCTCCCAGAAGTTCCCCGTCGCAATAGTGCGCGGAAAGGGGGCGCTGGGCTGGGACGACAAGGGGCGCGAGTACGTGGAGTGCATGGGGGGATACGGGGTGGCGAGAGTGGGACACTCGAACGACAAGGTCGTGGCCGCGATAAAGCGCCAGGCCGAGACCCTCATAACCTGCCACGGCTCGCTCTACAACGACGCGCGGGCCGAGTTCCTGGAGGCCCTGACGTCCTGCTCGCCGAAGGGCCTTGACGCGGCATTCCTGTCCAACAGCGGCGCCGAGGCGGTCGAAGTCGCGATAAAGCTCGGGAGGAAGGTGACCGGGAAGAAGGGGCTGATCGCCATGAAGGGGGCCTACCACGGAAAGACCGCGGGGGCTCTCTCCGCCACGTGGAGCAAGAGATACCGGGAGCCATTCGAGCCGCTCCTCCAGGGGGTGAAGCACATCGAGAACGGCGACCTGGAAGCCCTCGAACGAGAGATCGACGCTGACATCGGCGCGGTCATAGTAGAGCCCATCCAAGGCGAGGGAGGCATAGTGCTCCCGCCGAAGGGCTTCCTCCGCGGAGTGCGCGAGATCTGCGACAAGAAAGGCGTCTTGCTTATCGCCGACGAGATACAGACCGGCCTGGGAAGGACGGGGAAGCTATGGGCCATGGAGAACTGGGGCGTCGTCCCAGACATCATGACGGTGGCGAAGGGGTTGGCCGGCGGCGTCCCCATAGGCGCCACTGTGACCAGGGCCGACATCCTCGACTCGCTGAAAAAGGGCGAAGCCACGAGCACGTTCGGAGGCAACCCTCTCGCTTGCGCCGCGGGAACGGCCACGCTCAGATACATCCTGGACAACGACCTCCCTTCGCAGGCCAGGAAGAAGGGGAAGGTGTTCTTGGATAAGCTGAAGGCGATGGGCGAGGAGCACCAGCTCACGAGGGAGGCGAGGGGGCTCGGGCTCATGCTGGCGTTCGAGCTCAGGGTCGACATACAGGAGCTGCTCAACGAGGCGATGTCGTCGGGGGCGATCTTCACCTACTCAGGCCGCACGATAGTCAGGATGCTGCCTCCTCTGGTCATAACCGAGCGGCAGATCGACAGGTCGGTTCGGATACTCGGGGACGCGATCGCAGCAGAGGAGAAGCGTCGCGCCAGCGGCGGTGGCAGCGTTGGATAAGACGGACGAGCTGATACTCCAACTACTCAGAGAAGACTCGCGCCTCGCATTCGTAGACATAGCCTCCAAGGTGGGCCTCTCTGAAGCTGCCATAAGGAGGAGGGTCTCCAACCTCGTTAAGGAAGGCACCATCAGGAGGTTCACCGTGGACGTCGACGAGCCCCAGACTGCGACCAGCGCCATCACATATGTCTCTGTGAGCCCCTCGTTCCCGACCGCCGACGTCAGCAAGAAACTGAAATCAGTGAGGGGCGTCGAGACGATCTACGAGACGACGGGGCCCTTCGACATCGCAGCGATCATAAGGGGCGCGAGCATCGCCGAGGTGAACAAGTCCGTCGAGGAGATCAGGAGGCTCGACGGCGTCCTGAAGACTGAGACGACGATAATTCTGCGGACGATTCGTTGAACGCGCACGAATATCGTTAAATATTGTCGGGCATCGACCGGTCGAAGGAACCAAGGGTGAGTCACTGACGAACTGCGAAGAATGCGACGCTCCGCTGACCATTCCCAGTGACGCGATCCAGGGCGAGATAGTGAGCTGCAAAGAGTGCGGCGCCTCGTATGAGGTCAAAAAGGACGAGGCGACAGGGCTCGTGACGCTAAAGCCGGCTGAAGAAGAGCAAGAGGACTGGGGCGAGTAAGCCACGCCCTCGTTTGCCCTGCTATACGACGTGATCCGGTGGGAAGAGAAGGCAATCGCGCAGGCCGCCGAGAAGAGGGGCGTCAAGGCGACCCTCGTCGACTCGAAGGAGATGGAGATCGGGCTCACCGGGAGCGGCCCTGACCCGAAGATCAAAGAGAAGCTGGTGCTGCAAAGGTGCGTCAGCCACTATCGGAACCTCTACTCCACCGCGGCGCTGGAGGCCGCGGGCCACACCGTGGTCAACTCGCTCAGCACCGCCTGGCACTCCAGCGACAAGCTCCTCTGCACCCTCGCCCTGAAGAAGGCCGGCGTCCCGACTCCAGAGACCCATGTCGCCTTCACAGAGGAAGGGGCCATGCGCGCGCTGAAAGCCCTCGGCTACCCGGCCGTCCTGAAACCCGTCGTGGGGAGCTGGGGGCGCCTATCCGCCCTGCTCAAGGACGAGGACTTTGCAAAGGCAGTCATCGAGGACAGGGAGTACATGCACCCGAGCTACCAGGTCTACTACCTTCAGGAGTACGTGAAGAGGCCTCCGCGCGACATCAGGACTTTCGTCATCGGCGACAGGACGGTGGCTGCGATCTACCGCACTTCCGCGGGGGACTGGCGGACCAACACCGCCAGGGGAGGCAAGGCCGAGCCGTGCAAGATTACCAAGGAGATCGATGAAATCTCGATCAAGGCAGCGAAGGCGGTGGAGGGCCGCTTCGTGGGCGTCGACCTGATGGAGTCGTCAGACGGCCTCGTCTGCCACGAGGTCAACAACACGACGGAGTTCAAGAACAGCGTCCCAGCCACGGGCATCGACATCCCCGGGCTTGCTGTCGACTACCTTGCCTCGCTCGACAAGCGATGACGTGGTTGCGCTGACCTGCATACTTATGATGAGGGCTGCAACGACGCAATGACGAACAAGAACGACCCGGCGGTCGCCCTGCTGCTGGAGACGCTAAGGACATACTCGGTCTCGACGAAGGAAGAGAAGCTGTCCGAGCTGCTCAGGGAGCGCATGCGCCAGCGGGGGTTCAAGGACGTGAGGACCGACAAGGCGGGCAACGCGATAGGCGTGGTGGGGAGCGGGCGCCCGCACGTCCTTCTCTGCGGCCACATGGACACCGTGCCCGGGTTCCTCAAGGTCAAGGTCGAGGGCGACCGGGTGTACGGGCGAGGCGCCGCAGACGCGAAGTCGCCCATGTGCGCGATGATCTCTGCGGTCAGCGGAGGCGCTGTCCCCGAGGGCATGAAGGTGACGATGGCCTGCGTCACGAGGGAGGAGGGCGACAGCCTAGGAGTGGAGACGCTCATCGAGTCAGGAGGGGACTATGACTACGCCGTCTTCGGCGAGCCAGCGGGCGCAGCACGAGTCACCGTGGGGTACCGCGGGAGGACGGCGGCGAGGATCACCGTGAGGACGCAGGGGGGGCACGCTTCCTCCTCGTGGGCTCACCCGAGCGCGGTCGACGAGTCGTTGGGCATCATGTCGCTCATCAAGGAATACGAGAAGAAGAACACGGTCGAGGGGAACCACTACAAGTCCCTCAGCGCCTCGCTCACCCTCATCAAGGGAGGCTCATACTCGAACGTCGTGCCGAAGAAGTGCGAGATGACCTTCGACGTCCGCATCCCGCCAGGGATGAGCTCATCGAGGGTGAAGGATGACCTGACCGCCGTCGTAGAAGGGCATGCCCGGATGAGGGGGGGCATCGATGCCAAGATCGAGTTCGACGGGTATACCGAGCCATACGACGCGCCTCTGGACTCGGTGGTGGTGAGGGCCTTCCAGCGCTCGATCCTGAAGACGCTCAACACCCGCCCGGTCCTGACGCACAAGACCGGGACTGGAGACATGAACACGCTCGCGGAGGAGATGGGGATACCATGCCTGACCTACGGCCCGGCCGACTCGAACCTGGGGCACACCGAGATGGAGTTCGTGGACATCCCGGACTACCTCGGCTCGATCAAGGTCATCTCGGGGGCGCTCAGGGAGATCAAGACCCTTCACGGTCGAGGCGACTGAGCCTCAGCTCTCGACCTTGTATTTGAGCCTGGACTTGCCGAACGCCGAGATCAGCGTCTTGGTGTGCTGAGCGTTCTGAGTCTCGAGGTTGAGGATCACCTCTGCCTTGCCGATGGGGACGCCCTCGCCCACCCTGTCGTGCTCGATGCTGATGACATGAGCCCGCGACTGGGCTATCACCTCGATGATGTCCTTGAGCGCGCCGGGCTTGTCGGAGATCAAGATCCTGACCCTGAGGAGCCTGTGCTGCTTCTCCAGGACCTTCGTGACTATCTGGTCAAGGAGGTACATGTCGATGTTTCCGCCGCTCACGATGGTGGCGCACTTCTCGCCCCTCGCCTTGACCAGGCCGGTCATGCACGCCGCCACGCTTGCCGCGCCGGCCGGTTCCGCCACTATCTTCATCCTCTCGAGCATGAAGAAGATGGCGCTGGCGATGTCGGTGTCGCTGACCAGCACGACGTCGTCGACGTACTTGCGGATCAGCTTGTAGGTGAGCTTCCCAGGCTGCTTCACCGCGATCCCGTCGGCGATCGTCTCTTGAGTCTTGTAGGGCACCAGTTTGTTCGTCTTGAACGCCATGTACATGCTCGGGAAGGCCTCGGACTGGACACCCACCACTTTGATGGAGGGCTTGATGGTCTTGGCGGCGACCGCGACCCCTGAGATCAGCCCTCCTCCTCCTATTGCCACGACCATGGTCTGTAGCTCAGGTGCCGCGTCCATCATTTCAAGGCCGGCGGTCCCCTGCCCAGCGACTACCATGGGGTCGTCGAAGGCGTGGATGAACGTCGCGTCCTCCTTCCTGGCGACCTCCCGCCCCTTCTCGAGAGCGTCTTCGAAGCCCGCCCCGTAGAGCACCACCC
>VFSW01004543.1_pt1 | contig 20667 bp, 18 predicted proteins | sample 5358111 | NCBI WGS metagenome assembly VFSW01 (sample SAMN11554181, study PRJNA540505) | mine drainage metagenome | isolation source: sediment from site ElyBrook_90M | place: USA: Ely Copper Mine, Vershire, VT | collected 2017
TTTTTGTAATTATCATAGTCTAAGGGATTATCACGCTTTTGAAGATTATATTGGGAATTGCCGGACAGAAATATTCCCGGTTACAAATATCTTGTCTGAATTCAGGGGAGATAAAGGATTCAACGGGGCTGCGTGTTCATTTTGTACTAAATGTATTATTTAGTAATTTTGATTTTTTCCCGATCATTTTAAACCCCACCCTGCAGAGGATGAATAAGTATCTCTTCCCGGTTTATCGCGTGCTCGTTCCCAAGCCTTTAAGGACAGTTATCCTTAAAAAAAATCTAAGGAGAAAGATCCTTGATCATTTTGCCTCCTTATCTGAATCTGATATCAATGATGATCAGAGGGAGGTGCTGAGGTACCTTAAAGACCATGAGGTCAGAATATTTCCATATTCTTTTCATGACAAATACTCTCCCGGTAAGGTAGAAGTATTTTATGATCATGAGAGGGGTATGCGTTACGTAATGCAGGAAGGGAAGCGCTTGTACTTCAAGAAGCGGTGGAGCGTGAACCGTATAAAAAAAGCCTGGTCCGATCTTTTACGGGAACAGGATATAAACAGCCCGCACCGTTACCTTACAGAGTCATTTGAGGCGGGTAAGAGTGATGTTATTGCTGATATCGGAGCAGCGGAGGGCAATTTTTCCCTTTCGGTAATTGATAATGTAAAAAAAGTTTACCTGTTCGAATACGACCCGGAGTGGATTGAAGCGCTCAGAGCTACATTTGCCGGATGGGTAGACAAAGTCGTAATTATCGATAAGTTTGTCTCTGATGTAAATGACAAATCACATGTCAGGTTCGATACTTTCTTTGAAAATAATGGTGACATAAATTTTCTTAAGATCGATGTAGACGGGGCCGAGTCGGTAGTCCTGAAAAGCTGTGATAATCTGTTCAGCGGCAGGGATCAGTTAAAAATTGCATTGTGCACCTATCATAAGAACAATGATGAAGAGGACTTTTCACTCCTGCTCGGAAAGAATGGTTTCACCGTGGAACCATCGAGGGGTTATATGATAAATTATTACGATAAAAAAATAAAAGCCCCTTACCTGAGGAGGGGCCTCATCAGGGCAACAAGGTAAGCCGGCAACATAAATAAATTCAGGAGTTCTCCGGCTTCAGCGTTTTATTATAATTTACCGATCGAGGACTTATCCATGTCAATCCTGATAGCGCTCCAATATAATATCCTGATAACTTAATGAATACAAGGGTCCTTACAAATATTTCAGGAATGAAAAAGAGAAGCGCACCCGGCAGGGCCTGCAAAAGACCCGATATAAGATTGTTTGCTATAAGAAAGAGCTGTATCACATACTTCTCAATGCCCGATTTGTTTTTGCTTATGTAAACATGCCTGGAAATATTAACCTCTGTCTTTGTAAGAGAGGCCGTTTGTGTATTTATCCTTGAGCTGCCTCCATGATTATGCTCTATTGTGATATTCCTGAAGTATGCAACCTTACCTCCTATGTTGCTGATCCTCCTGCAGATGTCCACATCCTCATAGTACATCCAGAAATCTTCGTCGAAGCCCCGGATCTTCTGGAAGATCTCCTTCCTTATCATTATTACTGATCCGGATACCCAGTCAGGAAATAGGATCTCTCTTATTACTTTATCCCTTCTCTTTCTCCTGATTAACCTGACCAGCGATCTTTGAAAGCCTGTCAGATTCCATATTCCGGGGAACTCGCCCGTAACCCTGGTCTCTTTACCTTTTTCATTTACCTGTCTGCAGGAGACCAGGTAATAATCAGGATTTTGCTTAGCTGCCAGCAGCAGTTTTTCAGTTTCCTCTTCAGGTGCAACTGTGTCGGGATTTAAAAAAAGCAGGAATTCGCCCGTGGCATACCGGGCTCCAAGGTTGCATCCATTTGAGAATCCGCCATTTACCTTGTTGTGAACAAACCTGAAAGCAGGGAAGCCTCTTTCAATTTCATGAATTCTCTCCTCAGACGAGTTATTATCGACGATAATAACCTCTGAACTGAAATGATCGCCGGTGAACTTTCTCAATGATTCCAGACATTTCAGCAATCTGTCCCACCCTTTATAGCTTACAATTATTACCGAAAGATCTGTCATTTACCCGTACTGTGTATGAACCTTTGTTAATATTCAATCTTTATCATTAAAATAAATAATTATTCCTGACGGATCGTTCCCCCGGCCGGGAATCTGCTCTCAATCAAAATCTATCTTTTTAAAATCAGCCCTTCTCAGAGCCTCTTTTCTGTATATCCTGCCTGCATGTTTATCCCCACCGGCTTCACTTATCCGGCTCAGACCAAAATAGGCATAGGCAGCATACTCATTGCCGTAATCCCCGAAATAAGCTAAGTCAGAGATCCCTTTATTATAATTTTGCCGGGCAAGTTCAGTATTATGATTTTTCTTTTCTGCCAGGATACCCTTAAAGACCGTGAGCTGCGACTGGAAATATTTATTCTCAGCATCAGAGGGCAGCATTGATATCACCTTTTCAGCATCATCGTATCGTTTCATCAGCAGCAGATTCTTTATATACATGGCCAGGAATTCCACATTATCAGGATATTGATCGTAAAGCAACTTTGCATAATATAAAGCTTCAGGATATTTTTTCTCATAGTTTAAATAGATATATGCCAGCAGGGAATTTGCCTCAGCTCTCAGTACAACGGATGACTTTGCTGCGATTTTCAGCTGCTTTAACCCGGTTTCCATATTTCCTCTGGGAAAGAGCATCGCGAGAGGTTTATATACCGGGTATATTCTGGGATATGCATCACGGTAGTAATTGTAAAGTCCGGTAAAATAGTAAAAATCTGAGAATACAGAGGTATAGTCAAATGAACGCATCAGATACTTGTATGTGCCTGTTGTAAGAGGGATCACCTCCATCATCAGGTTATTATCAGAATAATACAAGAGAAGCATACCTCTGGCACAAAGGTCAGCCAGCAGGTATTCTGCCTGATTATCAGGATTAACATTCCTTTCTGATTGGGCTATGCACTCGCGCATGTCCTGTTCAAAGGATGTTCTCGCCGGGGTTGTACCCAGCATTGGATAGTTCTCCCAGTATGTAAGCATCCCTCTCATAAGGGATATGATCGGATGTCCGGGATATGTGGTCCGGATCCTGGCATAGACCAGCCGGGCGCTGTCAAACTGAAAATTATATGTGTAATCGATTTCTTTCCTGATCTGGTTTAAGGTAACCGTATCCCGCAGCAACTGACCTTTCAGGGGTGTGGCAATCAAACAAACTGAAATTCCAAGGAGCGCGGACAATATTTTAGATCTGTCTGACATGGGTAATCTGTTTTACGAAGCTAAAATTAGTAAAATTATGTCAATATTTTGGTTGACCTTTTGGCAGTGGAGATTCCAAAACTTTCAGGATTATCTGAAAAAAAGTTTAAAGCATTATAATCTCAATCTAATTTTATAACTTTAATGGGAATTGCGTATTAATCAGAACCCATAATACCTACAAAATGAAATCACTTCTCAAATTTTCGCTCGTAATTGTAATTTGCAGTATTTCACTCACTTCGAATTGTCAGATTAAAGTTGACTTTGCGAAGAAGGTCATAAGGCAAACAAATAGCAAAGCTAATCAGGCCACCGATAAAGCCATCGGGAACGGGCTGAATGCCGTTGAAAAAGGAATTAAGGACGCTGCAAAGGGAGACGATAAAAAGGATCAGGCCACGGAACCGGCTGATGGTTCTTCAGCCGGCAAGAATAAAAATCCTCAGGATAATTCAGAGGCTGGTAAAGTTTCTGGTCAGACTGCACAGGAGCAGCCGGAATTGCAGTCTTATTCAAAATACGATTTTATTCCGGGCGAAAAGATAATTTTCTTTGATGATTTCAGTCAGGATAACGTTGGCGACTTTCCTGCTTTATGGAACACAAACGGGTCGGCAGAGGTTGTAACAAATAATTTATATCCCGGCAACTGGTTGAAATTCGATGGCAGAGAGGCAATCTGGACAGATGAATTATTAAATCTACCCGATAATTATACAATTGAATTAGATATTATTCCCATAAAGGGATCTGATGGCAATATGAAAGGTTATGATCTCCGTCTTATCCAAAGCATTAACGCCAAAGCATTCGATCATGGGTCAGTACCGGGTAAAGCCGGCTTTTTGTTCACCTGTCAATATTACGGAAGACCTGATTACAGAACCTATATCAATGATGATGCTGGACAGGGTCTGGGTTTGTCAGGGATGAAGGAAGATGAGCAATTCAAGCAAAAAGTGGATAAGAAATATCATATTGCAATCTGGTACCAGAAAGGAAGGGTCAGACTTTACCTCGATCAGAATAAATTGATAGACCTCCCGAAGGCCTTTCCTCTTCCGACTGTAAAAATGGACAGGTTAAGATTTGAAGCAGGTGCTGCTATGGTCACAAATATCCGTATAGCAGTCGGTAACCCCGATATGCGCAGTAAGCTTATTACCGAAGGCAAGCTGGTGACCTACGGTATCTATTTTGACGTCAATAAAGATGTTGTTAAACCTGAATCATACAGTACATTAAAGTCAATTGCAACTATCCTTACGGAAAATCCCGACGTAAAAGTGAAAATTGTCGGTCATACCGACAGCGACGGCGCTGATGCTGCAAACCTTGATCTTTCAAAACGCAGGGGAGCCTCTGTAAAAAATGAACTCGTAAAGACATTTGGCATTGATGCCACGCGTCTCGAATCCGACGGGCTTGGTGAAACGGTTCCGGTAGCCCCCAACGATACCCCTTCCAACAAGGCACTGAACAGGAGGGTAGAGCTGATAAAACTGTAAAGTTAGCCGGGCTGCTCTCACTTATTCAGGTCAGGGAGGCTATTTTTTAACATCAGACAGTGAAGGACATATAACCCCGATTGTTAACATGAATGATTGTGATTATCAGCCTGTTATTGGTAATATCAATCCCCAACTGAGGTTAATATGATTTTCAAAAGAATACTTGCGGGTTATATCCTGCTCCTGCCAGGAACTTTTAGCTTTTCTCAGACAGACAGTATTTCAGACAGTTATAGGGTTTCGTCGAACATCAGGATTGCTTACGTCAGTTCTCTTATCTACCCCGGAGTACAGGCAGGAATAGAATTTCCGCTATATAGTGTTGAAATTAACCGGACCAAAAATGAATCAGGAACGGGCAAGGTTCTAAAAGAGAGGTTTGCCTCCTTAAATTCAGGATGGTATCACCATAAGGATTTTCATGATAATCTCTTTTTTACTGCCGGATGGATAATGCGCAGGACAGAAGCTTGCGGATTTTTTACAGAGTTCAGGCCGGGGCTTGGTTACAGCAGGACATTCCTGGGTGGAACTACTTATAAGGCTGATAGTAACGGCGATGTAAAAATCGTAAAACGGGCAGGTTATAATTATGCTTTATTAACAGCAGGAGGAGGAATAGGATTCAACTTTTCCTGCTGCAAAGGAATACCGCTCTCGGCATTCTGGGACTTCGACATCCTTTTCATGTTTCCCTACAACAGCACATTTTACTTCAGGCCTGCTATGGAGCTGGGAGTGATCTATAAACCGGAAAATTTTTTAAAGCTTCATGTAAAAAAGAGGAGTAAGCAGAAATGAAATCGATATTGATATCTTTAATAGCCCTGATACCTCTTTTATCCTGCCAGAAAGAGATAATTACACTTGGAACAGAGGTTTCGGAAACTTTCTATGTAGAGAACGCCGGCGCCTCAATGCGTGTTCTCGTAGAGGGGAATACCTCCGGCAAAGTATTTCTTGTATTCGTACATGGAGGACCAGGCGCCGGCTCATTTATTTATGAAACTGACTATATCAGGGAACATATTGAAAATCAGTATGCAATGGTTTACTGGGACCAGAGGAATGCCGGTGCATCGCAGGGCAGCTCAAACGTAAAGAACCTGACCCTTGGACAAATGACAGATGATCTGAAAAAAGTGCTACAGGTCATAAAAGCCAGATATGGACAGGATTGCAGTCTGTTTCTTCTGGGGCATAGCTTCGGAGGACTGCTCACCTCTTCCTTTATGACAACAGGTAATAACCAGACCATGGTCAAAGGCTGGATCTTTGCGGACGGAAGTCATAACTACCCTCTGAACGACACACTGACAAGGCAAATGCTGCTTACCTGTGGGGAGCAGCAGATACTGTTAAACAGAAACAGGCCGGAGTGGGAAGAGATAGTCTCATACTGCAACGCACATACAGGTAATTTTTCGTATGAGGAATCAGAGCAACTGGGAGCATATGCCAGTGAGGCAGAAACCTATTTTGACCAGGTGCCTGAAGTCAATATCTTTAATATAATCAGGAAGAATGCAATCAGGTATGACTGGCCCCTGACTTCCATCCTGGTGAATTATTTCTATTCAAAAGAGTCATCATTGAACAGGGAGATCTCAGGAACAGAGTTCTCTTCACTATTATATAAAGTCACGGTCCCGGTACTTGTCATGTATGGGCAGTACGATTTTATCTGCCCAAAGGCACTGGGAGAGGATTTTTATAACAGGATAGGCTCTTCAGATAAACGGATGGTCATTTCGTCTGTCAGCGGGCATACCATCATGATTCAGGATCAGGTCCTGTTCTGTAATGAAGTCAATAATTTTCTGAATAATCACAGGTAAATAAGGGGAGTCAGCATATTTTCCCTGGTAGCAATCATATCCATTTAAATCAGAAAGGGGAGTCTGTATAAGCTCCCCTTCAGAAATCCGGATAAACCATGCCTTAAGTTATTTTATCTCAATAGTCCTGAGAGCCCTGCTCTTTGACTCCTCTTTCTTTGGGATAACCAGTTTTAATATGCCATTATCATATCTGGCTGTAATCCTGTCTCCGTCAACGGAATCAGGCAGAGTAAATGACCGGCTGAAAGATTGATAGCTATACTCACGTCTGGTAAACTTCTCTCCTTTCCTGGTCTCATTTTCAATTTTCTTTTCTGATGATATTTTCAATACGCCGTGGACCAGCTCAATTTTAAAATCTTTTTTTTCCAGACCTGGGGCTGCCATATCCACTTCATAGCCTTTTTCTCCTTCTTTGATATTTACCGAAGGCAAAGTTGTATTTGTTTCAGAAAAGTTTTGATTTATCCGGTCTATCCAGTCACGATTAAAAAAATCATTAATAAAGCCCGGTAATGCCGGATAGTTCTCATTTCTTCGAAGTAATGACATAATTACCTCCTTTTTAATAGTTAAACAATAAGTACTTTAAAAATCAGTCCGTACCTGTTCATTAACCGGTAAATAGCCTCAGGAAATAGCAATTTGCTTTGCCGGTTTGGGTTTCGCCTCTTCCTTCTTCGGAATCGATATTCTGAGAATTCCGTTTTCATATTTCGCGCCGATCTTTTCACCATCGGCAGTATTGGGAAGGGTAAATGAACGGGAAAATGACTGATAGCTGAATTCACGCTGATTGAACTGCTGACCATCTTTTGTCTCATTGTCAACCTCTTTTTCAGATGAAATAGTCAACAGATCATGATCCAGCTCTATCCTGAAATCATTTTTGGAGAACCCGGGTGCAGCTACCTCTACTTCAAAATCATCGGAGCTTTCCTTAATATTTACTGATGGTAAAGTAGTATCAGTGCTGGAATAGTTACGGCTCGACCAATCAAATAAATCATTTTCAAGAAACCGGTCGAACAACGACGGGTAGTGATTTGAAAATCTTACAAGTGCCATAGTTCAATCCTCCATCTTTTAGTTAAACATATTTAATTATCTCATGAAAATCAGATCTCAAAAGAAATACCATTTTAATGCATCTTACTAAATTCAAAATGTTATATAACTGAAATACAGCCGGATATATTTTGTCCTTTATCTCCTGAAAGTGTCAGAATGACTTTTTTGACCCGTGGGACGTGTCAATTTGTCAATGGCACCTGCCTGACCGGTCAGGTTTTATCAATTGGTTTTCCAGGTGTCCGGGACAAGCAACAGGGTTTTTCACAAAATACGGACTGCATCAGTTTGCGAAAATAATTATTAGATTTACTTCAATTAGATCGATAATATATGAATGAGGCAATTAAAGCTGAGATAGCAGATAAGTTCATGAATGCCGGCCTCAGGCTTATTTTGCTTGATTACGACGGAACCCTGGTTAGATTCAAACCGGATCCTGCAATGGCTGTACCAGGAAAACAATTAAAAACCTTACTGGTAAGACTGGCGGACATGCCCGGTAATGAGATAGTTATAACATCCGGCAGGGATTATCAGAGTATTGACAGGTTACTGGGTGAACTTCCGGTAAAAATTATTGCCGGACACGGAGCCATGATTAAAGAGAATGGAGAATGGGAAAATCTGATAAGTGACAATGGCGAATGGAAAGATACTATTCTTCCGCTGCTGAAACAGATGACTCTGAAATGTCCAAAATCCTTCATCGAAAACAAAAAATATTCTTTGGCATGGCATTACAGAAATGCCGGATCAAAGGCTGGTTATTTTTATTCGAGGGAATTAATCGGTCTGGTGGGAAAATATGTCGGGCCATATAATTTAAAGATCCTGGATGGCAACAAAGTTGTTGAAATTATGGACCGGGAAACCGGTAAAGGCAACGCGTTAAGAAAGATATTGGAGAAGAAGAAGTACGATTTTATACTATCAATCGGAGATGATACCACTGATGAAGAGATTTTTGAATTACTTTTGTATAATACCAATGCTTATACTATAAAGGTAGGAGAGGGAAGATCTTCTGCCCGGTACAGATTCGGATCTGTTGGTGATGTTGTTTCGTTTTTAAAATATTTATCTGAATGAGAATAACACTTGCTCTTATCCTGTCTATTATCGTAGCTGTCGGATTAGTTGCATTTGGTTTTACTTTTTATCAGATCTCCATAGAAAGAACCAGGTTGCTCAAAGATCTTGATATGGAGACGAGACATGTTTCGGATCAGATCTATCAGGATGATCCCCTTTTCTTCGACAAGCTCGACAGATCCAATATTGATCATATTGCTGACAGCCTGAGGATCCGGTATAATTTAACGGGCATCGCAGTCTATTATGGCAATGATAGTATTCTGACAAATAAACAAAACTCTGAACTGGGCAGCTATTCATTAAAGTATATTCCCGGGGCAACGGCGGCAGGTACTTCATTCAGTAGTGTTATAAATATTTCCGGCAGGAAAATTTTCCAGCTGATCGAACCTGTAAATAAGAGGGAAAAATCAATCAATGCAGTCGTTTTCTATGCAGATACTAAATTTATTGAAAGTTCGATCCGGAGAATCTGGTTCAGGAACTTTATAAGATGGTTCATTCAGGCATTTTTAGTTTCGATTGTGACTATCCTTATCATCCGGTGGGGAATTTTCAATCAGATGACAAAGATAGTAATGTGGGCTAAAGCATTACGCACAGGAAACACAGAACAGCTTGCACAAAAATCACCCCTTAAATTTCTTGATCCGTTACATAAGGAGATTGAACATATTGCAAAAGCTATGCGGGAGGCTAAAGCAACAGCCGAAGAGGAAGCGAGGCTGAGGACCAGCGCTGAAGCAATCTGGACACCCGAACGCCTGAAAGTGGAAGTTGAAATACTTCTGGAGGATAAGAAAATGATAGTTGTTTCCAACCGTGAACCATATATGCATATTCATGATGGCAAAGAGGTCAGGTGCATAGTTCCGGCAAGCGGAATGATAACTGCCATGGAGCCAATACTTAAGGCGTGCAGCGGATTATGGATCGCATCCGGTACAGGGGATGCCGACAGGGAGACAGTTGACAAAAATGACAAGGTACAGGTGCCTCCGGAGGAACCCAGGTACACCCTGAAAAGATTGTGGCTCACAAAGGAAGAAGAAGACCATTTTTATTATGGCTTTTCAAATGAAGGTCTCTGGCCCCTGTGTCACATAGCCCATACCCGTCCTGTCTTCAGGATAGATGACTGGAACCAGTACAAAAAGGTAAATGAGAACTTTGCAGCCGTTGTGCTGAAAGAGACAGCTGATGTGGAGCAACCATTCATCCTTATCCAGGATTTCCATTTTGCACTCCTGCCTGAACTGATAAAAAAAGAAAAGCCAAATGCCAGGGTCGCAATATTCTGGCATATCCCATGGCCCAATCCGGAATCGTTCGGAATCTGTCCATGGCAGAGGGAGATTCTGCAGGGAATGCTTGGTGCGGATCTTATCGGATTTCATACACAGTATCACTGTAATCACTTTTTAGAGACAGTAAGTGGTGCTCTTGAGTCGAGAGTCATATGGGAGAATTTTTCTGTAAAGATGGGTGGACAGACGACACTTGTCAAACCATTTCCAATCAGTATTGCATTCACATTGAAGGATTATGACATCAGGTCAAAGAAAATCAAACCAACAGAATTGTTGGCTGATTATGGGCTCAGGGCACAATATCTGGGAATAGGAGTTGACAGGATAGATTATACAAAAGGGATCCTGGAAAAATTCCTGTCGATAGAACGCTTTCTTGAAAAGAATCCCTCTAGTGTGGGGAAATTCACTTTCGTGCAGATAGGCGCTCCAAGCCGGACGCATCTGAAAAGCTACGCTGATATGGTAACCGCAGTGGAGAATGAGGCTAACAGGATCAACCTCAGATTCAAGGCCAAAAACTGGAAGGCGATCCTGCTGTTGAAAAGACACCACAGCCATAAAGAGATAGAACCTTTTTACTCTTCAGCCGATTTTTGTATGGTCACATCCCTGCATGATGGTATGAACCTTGTCGCAAAAGAATTTATCGCCGCCAGAAGCCGGAATGACGGAGTGCTTATTCTAAGCCGTTTTGCCGGTGCGTCAGGTGAACTCCAGGGAGCAATTATTATTAATCCGTACGACATCGAAAAATCAGCGGATGCAATTAAACTTGCCCTTGAAATGTCAGCTGAGGAGCAAAGTGAGAGAATGAAACAGATGAGGCTGATTGTTGTCAGAAACAATATTTATTCATGGGCAGCTGACTTGCTCCGAACGATGGCAACCTTCAATCATTAATCCGGGTATCCGTTTTTATCACAACTAATCGATAACCTTAAATTTCAGGCTATGGGCATCTCTGTAAATTTTTATTCCTGCTTATGCCGGCAGAGCTATCATGTTGATGGATGTAAACGCAGAAATTCAGTGCATATATTTCTTTCATACTTTCTCTTATTCAACCTTTTCGTCCCGGGAGTATCAGCCCAGAAGCCGGGAGAATGGCCTGCCTTTCACGGCTCCGACCGCTCCAACAAATCTGCCGAAACCGGACTGATGAGGAGCTGGCCCGCCAATGGTCCCGGGCTTATCTGGTCAGTCTCGGGTATCGGGGAAGGCTTCAGTACGGTGTCGATAGGAGGAGGACTTTTATATACATCAGGCACAATTGCAGGTCAGGCATTTGTATTTTGTTACACTCCCGACGGAAAACTTCTCTGGAAAAAGCCTAACGGGAATGCCTGGTCAACAGAACTTTCGTATGCAAGTTCCTACACTGGTGCCCGAAGCACTCCCACGTATGATAACGGGATAGTATATCAGCTCGGTGAAATGGGCCGGCTTGCTGCATTTGATGCCTATTCCGGAACCGAAATATGGCACAGGAATCTTAGGGAAGATTTTGACGCTGAGATGCCTGAGTACGGGTACTCCGAATCAGTTCTGATCGACGGCAGATATTTGTATACCCATCCCTCGGGCAGGGGAGGCTTTCTAGTCTGCCTTAATAAGCACAATGGGGAGTTAGTATGGTCAACAACCGGGATCCCGGGTACGGAGGGATATTCCTCACTTGTGATTGATGAAACAGGTGGTTACCGTCAGATAATAGGGTCCACCTCAACATGTTATTACGGAGTCGACTCAAAAATCGGAAGGATCCTGTGGAGAGTTGATTGTGTAAATCAGCGGGAGCTTAACCTGACAGATGCAATCGTTTATAAGGATTATGTTTTTATCTCCAGCGGATATGGGAAGGGATCAATGCTTATTAAACTCAGATCCGAAGGTAAAGAGATCAAACCCGAAACAGTATGGAAGTCAGATCTTATGGATAATCACCACGGAGGTGTTATCCTGTATAATGGTTATATGTACGGGTCAGGAAGCAATTCAAGAGGGTGGTTCTGCCTCGACTTCATGACCGGAAAGCAGATGTGGAAAACTGAAGGAAAAGGCTCTGTCACCTTTGCCGATGGAATGCTCTATATGCTGAATGAGACCGGAACAGTGAAATTGGTAAGAGCTACTCCTGACAAATTTGAAGTCTCCGGCGAATTCAGGGTACCCCCGGGAGGAGAGGGTCTGTTCTGGGCTCATCCCGTCGTATGCGGCGGACGTTTGTATATACGCCACTCGGACAAGCTTTATGCCTATAGTATAGCCGGTAAATAGGGTTTCTGTGAAGATGGAAAGAATAGTCATGTTCTGTATTCTGCCGTGACTTTTGCAACATTGGTTAGAATTATAATTTGTATTCAATTATCTTTGCTGACCCTTAGGCAGGTGGAGGCGCTGTATCAGGTTATTAAAAGTCAATTACAGTTTTCTTTTGCTTATGACCCGGGGAAGGGTTTTTGAAAAATTTATAAATAAAAAATTATGCCACTTAATATTTCGGATAATTTGCCGGCAGTGAAGATCCTTGAGAAGGAGAATATATTTGTGATGAAAGAGACCAGGGCTGTTCATCAGGATATAAGACCTTTGAAAATTTTGCTGCTTAATCTGATGCCTGTAAAGTCCACTACTGAAACGCAGATTCTCAGGCTTCTTTCAAATACTCCTCTTCAGATAATGATTACCCTGATTTACACCAGGATGCACTTATCGAAAAATACTCCGAAAGAGCACCTTGATTCTTTCTACCAGACTTTTGATGATGTATCGGGACATAAATATGACGGTCTTATCATTACCGGAGCTCCTATTGAGCACCTTGAATTTGAGCAGGTTGATTATTGGGAGGAGATGGTCAGAATAATGGATTGGGCAGATACTCACGTTACATCAACGATGTTCATATGCTGGGCTTCACAGGCCGGCTTATATCATCATTATAACGTTCCGAAATATATGATGAAGGAAAAAATGTTCGGGGTCTTTAACCATAAGGTATTCAATAAAACAAATATGCTGACCAGGGGGTTTGATGATGAATTTCTTGCCCCGCATTCAAGATATACCGAAGTAAGGAAGGAAGATATAGAAAAGGTGCCGGATCTTGAGTTACTTGCATATTCGGATGTTGCAGGTGTGTATCTTGTTGCATCAAAGGACTATAGAAGGGTTTTCATAACAGGACATTCTGAATACGATCCTCTTACGCTCAAATCGGAATATGATCGTGATGTCAATAAAGGCCTTGATATCAGGATTCCTGATAACTATTACAGGGATAATGATCCCGGACAGGCACCTGTGGTCAAGTGGAGAAGTCATGCGAACCTGCTTTTCTCAAACTGGCTTAATTACTGTGTATACCAGGTAACTCCTTATATACTGGAAAACGGGAAGAAATAAACCGGGGTCGGATGACAATAAATATATAGCAAATGTTATTCAGCATCTCTGACCTCAAAAAGAGTTTCACTGCCTGGCTTAGCCAGTGAGTTGAAGTGAATGGTTCCGGTCGAATCACTCCTGACATTCAGGTACAATTCACCATTTTTTAAGATCCTGTAAGCCGAGCTGACCTTCAACCTGTAAATGCCATAGTCATTAAACAGAGGCTCAGTTGTTGAAAGAATTTTCCATTTCCTTACCCCTTTGTCACCGGTGTTCCAGTTTATTATTTTGACACGGAGCCCTGATTCTTTGTCGCGCCAGACGGTCATGGACGGAGAAGCATCACTCCCGTTGAAATATAAGAGCTTGTTATTTTCAGTGTTCATGCCGAAATTACCCGGAGAATCAAGTGAAAATGAATTTGCATTCATTGAATAATTATTTTCTGAGAGCTGAATAATATAGTTCTGATTTCTCAACCGGTATTTTATCCTGGTCCCATTCAACTCTTTCGTGAGATGAGGCTCCAGACAGAGCCTGTTATATTTTGGCTCTATTCCGTAGATATCCCTGAACAATCCTACTACCGGTAAACAATTATTGGCCAGAATATCATTACCCTGCCCCTCCTGTCTTTTGCGGTCGTACCTCTGAAAGGCCAGCCCATCCTTTTTATATTGATTAAGGACATTTTTAATATATTTTACCGGAATTGACGGATCATAGTCCTTATACGCCCTTATCCCCGCCTCACCCCACGCCAGAAAGATGTCGCCGTTCTCATAGTTGGGGAAAGGGTAGTTAACCTTGTAGCCTTCATCAGGTTTGTAGGGGAAAAAATTTATCGGCCACATAAAAAGATCTTCTTTCTGCATAAGACTTTCAATCTTATCCAGGATAGCCTTCTGTCTTTCTTTTGAATCGCATATGCCAGAGGCAATTGCCATAAAATTTACCGGGGTAACAAGGTTATCTCCATGTACACTGCCATCTTTATCGCGCCAGTAAACATACCAGTTATTTTCAGGGCTCCAGAAACCTCCTTTGCTGACAGGCTCATTGAAGCTGTTTTTACATTTTTTCGCAAGATAACGATAATACTCTGCCTTAATGGAATCACCTGTTATTTCTTCAACATCAGACCATTGAATCAATGCTTCATATAGTTTTGCATTTATAAAGGCAGTTTCCCATGATGCCCAGATAACATCTATCCAGTCACTTCCCCGCTTTTCATTATGAGAGCTTGTTAAGACTTCTATGAGACCGTTGTTATCAGAATCTCTTCCCAGCAGAAATCCCAGGGCTTTTTCACATTGCAGTTTATGGGTTCTGACCCATCCCAGGTCACCGTTCAGTGCGAACAGCCCGGCAACATTTATCACATAGTCAGTATTTGCATCAAGCAGGTCGCCCCATTGCGCTTCATAAAAACCGTTGTCGAAAGTCCCGGGTTGAGAATCCCATATCCTGCAGGCCCAGCGATCTTTTACATCGCCTGATGCGGAAATGGCATTATCCCGGTAATAATCAAGGGATTTCCTGTAATTATCAAGATAATACGGGTCATTTATGGCAACTCCCATCATGGCGATCCAGGGTTCATGAAGGCAGACGAAACCCATATCCAGATGCCAGTTATTTGAGCCCATAAGCTTTTCATCAATAACCCCAACCCTTGCAATAGTATTGAGCACACCTTTGATTGATTCTTTGTCAAATCCCGGGAAATCGCCCCTGTCATAGGCCTCTTCATAGTTTAAGGCTCTGAGCCGGTAAGTTATCCTGACCGTTCCCCTGGCGTCAAAGAGATCCCAGATATCCTGGCGGTCAATAAGAAATCTTGACAGGAAATGTTTTGTACGAAGTTCCGCTTCACTGACATAATAGTTAAGAGTGAACATGTTATCAGGCTGGCGGCTGAACCTGACGGCTATGTGCTGTAAATCATTTTCTGACGGTTCAATTCTCAGGCATGCATTGTTCTCCTGGTTCCAGAAAGTAACATTACCGGTGTGGTTACCCAGAGAAGCATTGACTTTATCAAAAAACCTGCACCAGGCTACACCTCCTGTACCAGTTAATGCTCCTGTCCATGTTTCCATGCTGTCAAACGACCATTCAGGAAAACCTGTGTCTTCCAGCGTGATATCCTCTTTGTAGCTCCTTTCTATAGTCCAGTCAATATAGTCGGAGCCACTCCTGAAAATCCATTTTTCAGAGATGCGACTCTCATTTTCCCCGAATGTAATTCCATCAATTATTGTATGATCTCCTTCCGTAGTGATTTTGGGAGAAGGGATATCAGAGTTTGTGGAACAGACTGTTCCTTTGAATTTGATTGAGCTGAATACTCCCTTCCTGTTTGAAACAACTACCCGGCCCAGGGCCTCGACCCGGTCTATGACACACCTGTTCCGGCAATTAACATTCAGAACAAGGTTCCCTTCATGGTCTGAGATTCTGACAGTATTTGAATCAGGATTATGTCCTGACCGGACCTGCCCGGAGCAGGGAAAATGTATCAGAGCAAACAAGATGAGAAAGCTCATCAAAGCCAGGTTACTTTTATTCATCATTTCCGTAAATTTGATTTTAAAAGTATGATGCCTGTCTGTCGGCAGACAGGGAACAATTGTTGAATTTAGCGAATATAAAATTAATATTTTCAACGGTACCGCAAGACATACGAAGAAACGGAAATTATACGTTTACTATTGATATATTGATAAATCAGTTCAGACAAAAGTTTAATAGTTAGCGTTTATGAGAAGATTTGTTTTAACAATTTTACTGGCCGGAACCATAGTAATAATGTCGTCTGCACAGGATTACAAGACCGGGCTTGGCGTAAGAATAGGAACAGCTAATGGTTTGACAATAAAGCATTTTTTAAATGGCAGGTCGGCGGTTGAGGGAATGCTTACGACAAGATGGCACGGATTTGATATAACCGGGTTATATGAAATTCACAATCCGGCATTTGATGTTGTAAACCTGAAATGGTTTTACGGATTCGGAGGACATCTCGGCTTCTATGACGGACAGTATGTTGAGTGGGGAGAGCCCGGTTCAACATATAATGTCATAGGTATAGATGGGATAATCGGGTTGGAGTACACACTGGAGGATGCTCCCGTGAGTTTTGGTGTCGATCTGAAGCCTACTCTCAACTTTATAGGATATTCAGGACTCTGGGCCGATTTTGGATTATCAGTAAGGTACAATTTCTGATCGGGAAGTTCATGTTTTCCACACGACACCCAAAGCTCTGTCATCCCGATCGTTAGCGAGGGATCTTCCCGGGTAATGGGTAGATTCGCACTGATTATCAAAACAAATAATGCTTCCGGCCTCTCTGTTTAAGGTAATTTTTTTAAGTTTATAGTTAAGAATTAAACTTAAAATCCAACCTTATGAAAAAAGTTGCCTTAGCCTTAATTATTCTTTTTCTTCCGCTGTTATCTTATGCGCAGACCAAATTTAACGGGCTGGATATGAACATGGGTAACCTGTACAGGTTATCCGATGCAAAAACCAGGTCGATAAGTCCGGAAAACCTGACAGGTGAAAAGGGTAAAGCAGGGATGGCTGATCCTGCTGATAAAGAAAAGCCTAACACGGCAAATGCCTCCTATGCTGCACGCGATCTCGGACAGGGCTGGAAGGTCAATCCGTATATAAAAATTAACCCGGGGGAGACTTTTACAATGGCTGTAATTGAAGGTCCGGGAGCCATTCAGCACATCTGGATGACCCCGACGGGGAACTGGCGATTCTCAATCATGAGGATATACTGGGATGACGAAACTGAACCATCGGTAGAATGTCCGGTAGGCAACTTCTTCGGAATGGGATGGAATAAATATGCCCCGCTGGTCTCATCGGCTATCTGCGTAAATCCGGGAAGCGCTTTTAACTGCTACTGGGTGATGCCATTCCGCAAGAAATGCAGGATAACGATGGAGAATATAAACGGTTCAGATCCTATGACGCTATACTACCAGGTTGATTACACACTGACCGAGGTCCCCTCTGATGCCGGTTATTTCCACGCCCAGTTCCGCCGTTCAAATCCGGATGAATCATCGGTTTATACGATTATAGATGGAATAAAAGGCAAGGGTCAGTATGTCGGAGTTTATCTTGCTCTTGGAGTAAATAATAACGGTTGGTGGGGCGAAGGTGAGATAAAGTTTTATATGGACGGAGACAATAAATTCCCGACTATCTGCGGGACAGGGACTGAAGATTATTTCTGCGGATCATATGATTTTGATACATATAAGAAAAATGCGGCAGGTGCAGATGAAAGCGCCTATACTGAATTCTGCACCCCCTATTCGGGTTTGCATCAGGTAATTCGTGGCGACGGACATTATAATGTAATGCAACGCTTTGGAATGTACAGATGGCATATAATGGATCCTGTCCGTTTTGATTCCGACCTGAAAATAACTCTTCAGGATCTGGGCTGGCATCTAGCAGGAAGATATCTGAAACAGAAATCCGATATGTCGTCTACCTGCTTCTGGTACCAGGCGGAACCACATGCAAAGTTCCCAAAACTTCCTGACTGGCAGGCGCTTGAGATAAATTAATTATGCCAGTCATGAATTTTCCAGCCTCTCATGTGTGCCTCACGTCTGAGTGCATCATCGGGATTAACGCAAACCGGGTTTCCAACCGAACTGAGCACGGGAAGATCTGATATTGAATCGCCATAATACCATGAATCTGAAGGGTTCATGGTATTATTTTTGCAATATGCCATCAGCCTTATTAACTTCTCTTCGCCGTAACAGAACTTTCCCCGTGGCTTTCCGGTCAGATAACCGTCTTCTGACTCAAGTGTTGTGCTGATTGTGCCATCCATCCCCAGGCTAAGTGACATTTCGTTACAGATAAGATCAGGAGCAGAAGAGAGGATTACTACTTTTGCATTATGCTCCTTGTGAAAATTTATCTCTGCAATTGCTTCATTATAAACAGATGGAAATAATATTTCCCTGAAGGCAACTGAACAAAGATCTCTCATTGAATCTTCCGACATACCCTTCACACGGATGACCATACTTTCAATTACTCTCAGAGGGTCCCTCCGGTTAAGTTTAAAGAGAATGTACTGAGGTATTACGGCGGCCAGATCATACCATTTCATAAGACCTTTTCTCCAGGCCACCTTTACAAGGGTGTTACCGCTTATTTCACCCGTTATTGTACGGTCGAGATCAAAAAAGGCGATATATTTCTTTGCCAAATTACCGTTTGAAGAAATGGTTTCCATCACGGTTATAGATAATGTTTAAGCCACCCTGAACGATGTTCACATCAAATTTCCCGGAATAATATAGTTCCCCGTCAACATGATAGGGGACCTCTTCGGAAAATTCCAGACGGATCTCCGGAGTCTGATAATAATTAACCCTTCTGTCATAAATATGTTTTCCTTCCGGAACTTTAAGAAGCATGTTGATTCTCGCGGGGAGCGATAATTTTTTTATCATGCAGACATCAAGCAGGCCATCATTCGCTATTGCTTTGGGAGTCAGGAAAAAACTTCCCGCAAACCTCCGGCCGATAGCTATTGTATTTATAAAACAATCAGTCTCCTGATTTTCATTCCCGTTTCTGACGGACATTCTTTTTTCCCTGAAGAAAAGAAGTGTTTTAAGGATATGCCATATATATTTCTTACTGCCTCCTTTTTTAACTTTACCCTGGCCGGCATAATTTTCAGAGGCGACCTGCGCATCGAATCCGAGTCCCATTCCGTTAAGAAATATCAACTCATTAACTCTGCCTGTATCCATTAAGATTGTCTCTTTTTTAAAGAATATCTCCCACTCCTTTTCACCAAACCGATTTGGGAAGCCCAGGATCTGTATGAAGTCGTTACCGGTACCGGCAGGAATTATCCCGGTGATAACCTCCGCTCTGTTAATGAGTGGCCTGGCAACTTCGTTAAGAGTGCCATCACCTCCCACCCCGATAATATATCCGAATCCCTTCTCAAGGTAAGTTTCGGATAATATTGATGCATGACCATGTTTTTCAGTGAATACGATTACAGCATCAATATTATGTTCTTTGATCCTTCTCTCCAGTTCAGGAACGATTGAAAGAGCGAATCCGTTACCTGCCACGGGGTTTACAATAAAGACCCACCTGCTTTTCTCTTGTATCATATTATTATCCCTTGCTTCAGTGATATGCAGACTCAATAATTGTTTTCAGCGTTTCAATAATCTCTGAATCATTTTTATGAATGATCTCCTCTCTTTTTACCGGCTTATGGATGATAACTTCCAGCCTGGCATCGAAATTAATATATGACCTGTTTTTAGGTTTAAGCTTATAGAAACCGTTTAATGTTACAGGTAGTATATCGATTTCCCTTGTTCTCAGGAGATAAATAAATCCCCTGTAAAAGGTATTCATCTTTCCGGTAAGTGTTCTGGTGCCTTCCGGGAATATCGCCACTGTCCGGAGTTCCGATTTGCTGACCAGCTGACCGATCATCTCCCTGGTGTTTCGATAGGTTGGATCTTTAAAAGGTACATAATCTGTCATCTTCAGGATCTTATTAAAAAGCGGAACCTTCAGGAGCCGCTCGTGACCGAACCAGGAAATTTCAGGATAGAATGACTGGATTGCCACTATGTCAAAAAGACTTGAATGGTTGGCTATAAGGATATATTTTTCTCCCCTGGCGATGTTTTCTTTTCCGTATACCCTGAATCGCTTGCCTATTATCAGAAACACCAGCTTTGCCCAGATTTGTGTCAGGAGCCTTACCGGACGCTTCAGATTCAGCCACGCCAGGATCAGGGTAATAAATACCCCGATTGCGGTGACGCAGTAAAGGATCCCGAACAGTGGAACAGAAACTATAGCATAAAGCCTTGAACGCATACAACAAGTATAATTACCTAAATCTGAAAAGTAACAATTTTTTCTGTTTAAAAATCATTGCAGTCATAATCACAAGGCTTCAAGAGGTTAAATATTGTCAAAAACGCCCTTAATCAAACTCTTTTATATATTTTTATAGCATATCAATATTGTTTTCAGATATAATCTTAATATTATAAACACTATGACAGACAAAACAGACCAGAGCCGTCG
>VFSW01004544.1_pt1 | contig 20666 bp, 13 predicted proteins | sample 5358111 | NCBI WGS metagenome assembly VFSW01 (sample SAMN11554181, study PRJNA540505) | mine drainage metagenome | isolation source: sediment from site ElyBrook_90M | place: USA: Ely Copper Mine, Vershire, VT | collected 2017
CTCATGTGCCTATTATGGCAATATTTTCTACTTATGCAAGAGGTCTATTCAAAAATCGCAGGTTTTTGAATATAAAAAAATGAAATTTCCTAATGTTTAGGATAGATACTGAAGAATGAGGAAGGTATAATTAAGCCTATGACCAGCCTGCTTACCCCACCGCGCCGGCTCGCGATTGTAGCTCATCCCAGGCTGCCTGAAGCGCTGGCCGAGGCCGAGGAAATCGAACAGTTCCTCAACGGCTGCGACCTGCAGTCGGTTACCCGCTCGACGATATACGATCAGGGGCTGCAAGACCGGGTCAAAGCCGGAGAATTCGACATGCTGGTGGCGCTGGGTGGAGATGGCACCATGCTGCGCGCCGGGCACCTGTGCGCTCCGCTGGGCCTGCCGCTCCTGGGTGTAAATATGGGCCGCTTTGGCTTTCTTACTGAAATCCAGCGCGGCCAGTGGCGCCCGATGCTGCCCAGGCTGCTGAACGGCGACTATTGGCTGGAACGGCGCATGATGCTGCGCGCCGAGCACTGGCGCGGCGAGCAGTTTTTAGGGGATTATGATGTATTGAACGAAGTGGTGGTTGCGCGCGGCCAGATTGTGCGCGCCATCCGCCTGAAAACGTGCGTAGATGGTTATCCCCTGGCCAATTACGTAGCCGATGCGTTGATCGCCGCCACCCCCACCGGCTCGACGGCGTATGCCCTGGCAACCGGCGGCCCGATCATGCCGCCCGAGCTGCACAATATCCTCATCATTCCCGTAGCGCCGCATTTGTCGATGAACCGGGCTATCATTCTAAGCCAGGGCAGCTCGGTTACGATCACTGCTTATACCGATCACCAGGCCCTCTTGAGCGTGGATGGGCAAAGCCCTGAAATGATGCTGGACGGAGACGTGGTAAAAGTGGAGGCCGGTGATAACACGGTCAATTTCGTCCGCTTTCAAGACCACGGCTATTTTTACCGGAATATTACCCGGTATATGGAGCAAAACCCTTCGATAGGTGGTGTGTGATGACTGAGGAGACGACTCCCAAACTTTACTGCTACGTGCATCCCGACCGGGAGACTTTGCTGCGCTGCAACCGCTGCGAGCGCCCGATTTGCAGCCAATGCGCCATCCTCACCCCTACCGGTTATCGCTGCAAAGAATGCGTGCGTGGGCAGCAGAAAATTTTTGACACGGCCCAGTCTACCGATTTCGTCATTGCGGGAGGGATTTCCCTGGTATTATCTTTCGTGGGCAGCCTGGTGGCCGGGGTGATGGGCTTCTTTACCATTTTCCTCGCCCCAATTGCCGGAGTAATTATCGCCGAGGCGGTCAGGTGGGCAGTCCATCGCCGCCGGTCAAAGCTGTTGTTCCAGACGGCGGCCGGGGCCGCCGCGCTGGGCAGCCTGCCGCTGCTGGCGTTGAGCCTGGCGCCGCTGCTCTTCGGAGGCGGCCTTGGCGGGATCCTGGGGCTGATTTATCGCGGCCTGTATACCGTGTTGGTCACCAGTTCGGTTTATTATCGCCTGGGCGGCATCGAGATCCGCTAAGCCTATGTTGACAGAACTGCGCATCGAAAACTTTGCCATTATCCAGCACCTCGACCTGGAGCTAAACGCCGGTTTGACTACCTTTACCGGGGAGACGGGCGCCGGCAAGTCGATCATCCTGGATGCGATTGAGGCGCTGGTGGGAGGCCGGGCGGACCTGACCCAGATCCGCGGCGGGGCGGAGCGGGCTATCCTGGAGGCGGTCTTCCGCATCCCGGCGGCCAACCGCCAGGCGCTGGTGCAGATCCTGGAACGCGAAGACCTGCTGGATGATTCGGATTTCCTGGCGTTGGGGCGTGAGATCCGCAGGGAAGGGCGCAGCGCGGCGCGGGTCAACGGGCGCTCGGTCAACGTCAGCCTGCTGCGTGAGTTGGGCAGTTTCCTGGTGGATATCCACGGCCAATCCGATCACCTTTCGTTATTAAACGTGCGCCAGCACCAGGTGCTGCTCGATCACTATGCGGGTGACGTGGAATTATTGGAGTCCTACCGGCAAAGTTACCAGCTTTTGCTGGCGCTGCGGCGTGAACTGGCCGGCCTGCGCCAGAGCGAACAGGATTCAACCCGGCGGGCCGAGATGCTGACTTTTCAGCTCAATGAAATCGAGGCGGCCCGTTTGCAGCCGGGCGAGGAAGAGCCCATGCGGCAGGAACGCGAGCGGTTGGCCAATGCCGAAAACCTGGCCGGCCTGGCCCAGAAAGCGCTGGTCATCCTGGATGACGGCAATCCGGAGGCGCCCGCCCTGACCGACCAATTTGGCGAAGTGGTGCAGGCGTTGGCTTCGCTGAGCCGCATCGATCACGGCCAGGCCAGGCTGTACGAACAGGCGCTGACTCAGGCTGAAGCGTTATCCGATATCGTGCGTGACCTGCGCGAGTACGTGGAAAAAATTGAGTTCAATTCGCACAAGCTGGAACAGGTCGAAGAACGCCTGGACCTGCTGCACACTTTAAAACGAAAATACGGCAACAGCATCGAAAATATCCTGGCTTTTGCCGAAGATGCTGCTCAAAAGTTGGAAACGATTACCCACGCCGCCGAACGGATCGCCGAGCTGGAAGCCGAAGAAAAACTGATCCTCGACAAGCTTTCACAGAAGGCCGGCGAGCTTTCGCGTAAGCGCCACAGCGCCTCCGAAACGCTGGCCCATTCCGTCGAAGGGGAGCTGGCCGACCTGCGCATGGCCGGGGCGCGCTTTATGGTCGATTTGCGCCGGGAGCCGCAGCCTGCCGGGCTGGTTGTGGAGGGTGAGGAGCGGGTCGCATTTAATGAAAATGGGGTGGACCAGGTTGAGTTCCTCATCGCCCCCAACCCGGGCGAAGGCTTCAAGCCGCTGGTCAAGATCGCCTCTGGCGGTGAAACTTCACGGCTGATGCTGGCGCTGAAAAATGTGCTTGCCCGCGCCGATTCGATTCCCACACTGGTATTTGACGAGGTTGACCAGGGGATTGGCGGCCGGGTGGGTACGGTGGTCGGGGAAAAGCTGTGGCAGCTTGCCCGCCGGCACCAGGTATTTGTCGTGACCCATCTTCCACAATTGGCCGCTTTTGGTGACCAACATTACCGGGTTGGCAAGCAAATCCAGGAAGGGCGTACGATTACCCAGGTTGAAAAACTCACCGATACTACTCGCCTGGATGAACTTGCCCAGATGCTCGGAAACTTAAGCGAAGCCAACCGCAGCGCAGCCCAGGAGGCATTGACCCAGGCGCGCCAGCGGGCGGTCCAACTCGCCGGGCTCTCAGGGCCGATTACCGAGAAATGAACGGGTTGCGCGTCTGCCTGCTCGGTTTGCCGCGCCTCACTGTAGATGGACAGGCGCTCCAAATTAACGGCAAGATCCAGCGCACCCTGTTGTTCTACCTGGCAGCCCATGCCGAAGTGGTTAGCCGGGAGGAAGTGATCCTCTTATTCTGGTCTGAAGAAGACGATGCCCGCAAACGCCTGCGTGAGGCGCTCAGCAAACTGCGCTCGCAGCTCCCCGACCCGGACCTCTTGATCACTACCGGCGAACAGGTCAGCCTGGACCACACCCGAGTTAGCTGCGATGTGCTCGAGTTTTTGGCGATCTACCGGCAGACCCACCGGATTGTGCAGCGCCGGTCTCCGTCCGAGGAGCTGCCGGAGGCGATTTATCAGCAGATCAACAAGGCAGTCGACCTGTGGCAGCCCAAGCCCTTTTTATACAGCGCCAACCTGGCCAACGGCGAGGGGGTAGAGGTGTGGCGCCGAGATTTTGGCGCCTCTCTTGAAATGGCCAACCTGGCCATGTTGGTCAGCCTGGCGGACCACCACATTGCGCGCGGCGACCTCCAGTCGGCCATCTTACGCCTCGAACTGGCCCTGGAGCGTGACCCGTTTGATCCGGAAATCCAATTTCTCTACCTGTCTTGCCTGGATAAATTAGGGCGCAGGGTTGAGGCGCTCAACCACGCGGCTCACCTTCAGCGCATTTTTGACGAAGAAGGGGTAGAGATCCCGGCTAAACTGCAGGAGTTGAGCCAGACGATCCGCGAACACGCTGCGTTTGCCGAAGAGGTCAACCAGGCGGGTTGGCCGGGTACGTTAATGGCCCGCGCCCCTTTTGTGGGCCGCGGCGATGAATTGGCACAGTTGTTACGCCTTTACCAGCACGGCGGTGCAGCGGCGATCCTGGGAGAAGCAGGGGCGGGGAAAACGCGCCTGGTGTACGAGTTCTACCAGAAACTGGAACCCACCCCGCGCCTGCTGCTGGCTTCGGCGCGGGTGATGGAAAAGAACTTGCCCTTCCAGCCTTTGATTGATTTGCTGCGCCATTCGGTCATGCAGGAGGAATGGCGGAAACTGGATATCGCCTGGGCGAACCAGTTGGTGCAGTTGCTGCCTGAACTTTCGGTGATCCGCTCGGGTATCCAGGTTGAGCCCGCTAAAGGAAGTGAAGAAGCTCGCTCCCTGGTTTTTGAAGCTTTACACCAGCTTTTCCTGATTGTGGCCAGGAACCGGCAGGTTTTATTCTTTCTTGACGATGCCCAATGGAGTGATGAGGTTACCCTTTCGGCGATTAATTATTTGCTCGAGCGCAAATTTTTCAGCCAGCACGGGTTACTGGTGGTGGCGGCGCGCGGCGAGGATAACGACTCTAACCTGGATGTGTTCCTCAACCGGCCGCGCCAGTCGCCGAGTTTCACCCATCTATCCCTCCCTCAGCTTTCTTTGCCCGAGGTGGTCGAGCTGACCTGGCGGGTGTTGGGGCAAGAGCCAACCAGCGCAGCCGCCCAGCAGCTTACCCGGCACACCGGCGGCAACCCGCTTTTTCTGCTCGAAAGCTTGCGGGCTATCCTGGAAATATCTCCCGGCAGGGATTTGTTCGAACGCATCGAGCATTTTCCGGTGGCAGGCAGCATCCATGCCCTGGTGCGCGAACGTTTGCGCCATCTCAAGCCCCAGGCGCGGCAGGTTCTGACTACCGCAGCCGTGATCGGAAAAGAGTTTACCCCCGAAATGCTTGAGGCGGCAACATTCTTGAACGTCGAGCAGGTCGCCCAGGCGTTGGAAGAATTAGAACAAGCCAATCTTATCCGTCCCGAAGACCAATTAGCGCATGAATGCGGTTATATCTTTATTCACGACACGATCCGTGAGGCGCTGCTGCTGGAATTGGGGGTTGCCCGCCGGCGTTTGATCCATCTACGCGTGGGGCGCGCCCTCGAAACCCGGTTGGGCCAGCAAGTTGACCGGCAAGCTGCCATCCTGGCCGGCCATTTCGAACAGGGCGGCGAACCCCTGACCGCTTACCAGTATTGGATCCGCGCCGGTGAAAATGCCCGCCGGCTGTTCTCGGCGTCGGAAGCTAAAATAGCTTACCAGCGCGCTGAACACATCCTGACCAAAATAAAAGATGGGTTGAGCGACCGGCAGATTTATCAACTGTATGCCGGGTGGAGCGAAATAGCCAACGACGTTGGAGATTTACTCACCATGCAAAAGGTTTATACAACCTTATTGCAGATTGGCGAACAGCGGCGCAGCTCATTCCTGGTAGGCAGCGGGTGGAGCGGCCTGGGAAGAGCCTATTCTTTGGGCGGTCAGATGGAACAGGCCGCCGAGAGCCTTGAGAAAGCCCAGGTCTACCTGGCCCAGACCGACGACCTTTATGAACGGATTGAAGCGTTCAGCCGTACGGCTCTTCTTTTAGCCATGCAGAATCAGCACCTGAAAGCCATGCGGACGCTCGAGGAGGCCATCGAGCTGGGTAAGAATGCCAGCGCGCCGCGCGATTTGCAGGCTTTGGTCGATTGCAAATATTATCTGGCCCTACTTTTGAATTTGTCTGGCTGGCCCAGCAAAGCAATTACTTTGATCGACCAGGCTCTGCAAACCAGCCAGGCCATCTTCTACACATCGGCGTTGGCCGGCTTGACCAGCATCAAGGCGATGGCCCTGTTTTTCCAGGGCAAGCATACCCAGGCAATTACTACCAGCCTGCAAGGCTTGCAGCCGGCTGAAGCCATGCAGAACTGGCGCCTGGCTGGTCTATTCTACCTGGTATGTGCCCGTTCTGAGTTGTCGCTTGGAAACCTGGATGAAAGTTGGCAATATCTGCAGAAGGCCAGGGCAGTCGCCGATCGATATGCTTATCGGGAAATGGTGTGTGAGGCGCAGTGCGTCGCCGGGGATATTTACCTGTTATTGCAAGATTTCCCCCAGGCGATTGAGGCATTTAAACTGGGCGTGATCGAAGACCAGCCCAGCTTCGAAACCTTGAATAACCTCTTCCGCCTGGGATTGGCTACAGCGGCTAACGGTGATTTGCCGGCAGGTCTGGCTATTCTGGAGAAATCCATCAGCATAGCACGGCAGGTCAACCTGGCGACGATTTTCTTGCCGGCTGAATTGTCGGTGATCAGGTTTAGCGCCAGAACCACTACTGCTGAACCATTTCTACCCATGCTCGAAACATATGAGGATGAACCACGCCTGGCCGAAATTGCCCAGGCGGATTTAGTCATGCGCCTGTTACGCCTGGAATTAGCAATATGGCTGCACCATCCCGAAAAAGCTGAGGGTCTGGCGCAGAGTTTGATTGCCTGGTCAGAAACTGTCGCCAGTCCGGCCATTGCATTTTACGCCTGGGTGCTGCTGCTCGAGTTGTACCCCCGGCAGGACTCTATCTACCATACTGCCTGGCTGCGGCTAAAAGCAGTTCTGGAAGAGATGCGTGTGCATGCCCAGAGCAGCGAAATTCGGCCTGTGTTTGAGCGGTTTTACCAGGCCATACAGAAGCGTTACCCCGAATTTTAATATGGCTTTAATGTCAACGTTATGGCAACGCCCCCAATGTAAACTGTTTCTGTAACAACAATGAAATTGGAACACGGGTCGTAGGGGCCCTGTGTAAGGAAGGCCGATAGTGTTTGGGGGACATTCACTGTCGGCCTTTTATTTTAAAGCTGGTGGAGATGGGCAACGGTTACGCCTTCTCCGCCTTCTTTCTCCTGCCCATTTTCCCAGCTAGAAACGTGGGTTGATTCCTGGAGGGCTTCGCGAACAACCTGGCGCAGGCGCCCGGTGCCTTTTCCATGGATGATGCGCACAAAGGGCAGGCCGGCCAGGAAGGCCGATTCAAGATAGCGGTCGAGGGCATCCAGGGCGTCTTCAGCGCGCTGGCCGCGCAGATCCAGTTCCATCCCGGGCGAAGGGTAAAAAGGCGTGGCGGCTTCTTTTTTTACTTTTTTCCCGGCTTTTTCCGTGGGTGGTAGAACGACCTGGGCGATTTCTTCCACATCGCTGCGACGCTGGATATCGCCCAGCCTGGCGCGCACGCGTAATGCGCCAATTTGCACTTCGGCGTCGGTTTGATTGATCGAAGTTACCAGCCCATCCAGTTTGAGAGAGCGCACGCGCACCTTTTCGCCCAAATGTAAAGCGTTGGTCGAAGGCGGTTCGATCTGCCGGCGTTCCACCGGCGCCTGGGTGTTTTCTTGCATGTCCTCGATCCGGTCTTGCAGCGGCTTTAACGCATCCAGGGGTTGGCGAGCCCGGCTGAGGGCGCGGCGCAGCTCTTCCAACTCGGCGCGCAGGCCCTGCAGTTCTTCTTCGGACTGGAGGCGCGCTTTTTCCAGAAGGGCCAGGCGCTCGTCTTCGATCTTTTCCAGGCGCTCGGCCAGGCTGGCGCGCAGTTTATCCGCTTCGAATTTAGCCCGATCAGCCGCCCCGCGCGCCTTACGAGCCAGGTCGCGCTGGTGGTGGATTTCGTCGAGCATGTCGTCGGCCTTCAGGTCATCCGGGTTTAAAGTAGTGCGGGCGCCTTCGATGATGTCCTGAGGAATGCCGAGGCGTTCGGCAATCAGCAGGGCGTTCGAGCGTCCGGGCAGCCCGACGATCAGGTGATAGGTAGGGCGCAGACTGCGCAGGTCAAATTCCATGCTGGCGTTGACCACGCCGGGGTGATTGTGGGCGTAAGCTTTCAACTCGGGGTAGTGCGTGGCCACCAGGCAGGGGATCTTATGGTCCAGCAAATAGGAGAGGATCGAGCGCGCCAGGGCTGCCCCTTCCTGGGGATCGGTGCCGGCGCCCAGTTCGTCGAGCAGCACCAGGCATTTCTGATCGGCCTGCTTGAGAATGCGCACGATGTTGGTGATGTGCCCCGAGAAGGTGGACAGCGACTGCTCGATGGACTGCTCGTCGCCAATATCGGCGTAGACTTCGTCGAACATGCTCAGGCTCGAACCGGATTGGACCGGGATGTGCAGGCCGGTTTGGGCCATCAACACCATCAACCCGACCGTCTTGAGCGTGACCGTTTTCCCACCGGTATTCGGCCCGGTGATCACCAGCGAAAAAGTGCGCTCATCCAGGTCGACATCAATGGGCACGACGGTGGCCTGTTCGAGCAGCGGGTGGCGGGCATTGTACAGGCGGATGGTGCTGCCGGGTGTGTCGCCTGATTTGGCGTTGAAAGGCACCAGCGCCGGTTCGGAAGCCTTGAGGTCGTCGGCATATTTGGCGCACATCAAGGCCAGGTCAAGTTCGGCCAGGGCTACCAGGTTGGCTTCGATCTGGCCGGCGTTGCGCCCCACCCCCGCCGAGAGTTCGGCCAGGATGCGACGTTCTTCGTCTCGCTCGGCTAATTGCAGTTCGTGCCAGCGGTTGTTGAGCTCAACCACCACCAGCGGTTCGACGAACACCGTGGCCCCCGAAGAGGATTGGTCGTGGATTATAGAGCGCACCCTGCCTTTGAAATCGGCCCGCACGGGGATGACGTAGCGACCGTTACGTTGGGTGATGATGGCTTCTTGCAGCACGGGGGCCATACGCGGGTCGTTGATCATGCGTTCCAGGCGCGCCAGCAGGCGCTCGTGACTGATTTTAAGATCACGCCGGATGACAGCCAACTGGTCGGAAGCCTGGTCGAGGATGTCGCCGCGTTCGGAAATGGCTCGCCCGATGGCTTCCGCCACGCCCGCCGGAGGGGTGAGGTTGACGGCGATCACCGCCAGGTTTGGATAGCCGCTGCCCAGTTTGGTGAATGTGCGCGCCAGGGTTTGCGCGGCCAGCAGGGTATTCCTGACGTCGAGCAACTCGGTGGGCTGGAGCACGCCACCGCGCCGGGCCAGGTCGGCCTGCGGGCGAATATCGGTGGCGCCGCCTACGCTGATATCCATGTTGATGCTCAGCAACTGGCGTGCTTCACGGGTAAGCGCCAGCCGGGCCGCGGCTTTTTCCATGTCGTTGGTGGGACGCAGGGCGCGCGCCAGGTCTGCCGAGGCAGAAAAGGCGGCATACCCGGCCAGGCGGTCGAGTATTTTGGGATATTCGAGGGTGTTTAAGGTCTTTTCATCCATTGCGGTGTGAGTCTACCACATTACAATGCGCCTGGGGATTTGGATTCCAGGAGAAGAGATTGAACCACGAAGGACACGAAGGACACACAGAATGCTTAGGGGAAGCGAACAAAGCACGAGACGAGATTGACCCACACCGCGCTTCAGCGCACCCGAAGGGGTGAGGACACGAGGTGCACAAAGGGGGACAAAGAAAGAGCAAAGAAAATGAACAGGGATGCAGGGGATAGAGGGGATAAAGAGAAGAAAAAGAAAAATCTGAAAAAGATGGATCTTCATGGGTTTATAATCAGACCTACCGCACAAATTCAAATCATAAATACTACAGAAGACCAGGGAGTACCCTAATGCAACCTATTCATCCCAAACACGGGATTGGTACGCTCGTCACGCATTACGGCGAAATGAACAATCCTATCAATGCTCACGTAATGCCGATTTACCAGACTTCCGCCTTTGTTTTTCCGGATGTGGCTACCGGCGCCTCTATTTTCAAGGGGGAGACGCCCGGTTACATCTATACCCGCCTGGATAACCCCAACCTGGAACAGCTTGCCGCTAAAATCGCCATGCTCGAAGGGTTGGACCTGCTGCGCGCCAACCCTGGCCGGCCGGCGGAAGAAATCGTGGAGGGCCAGGTGTTTGCCTCGGGCATGGCAGCCATTACGGCGGCCATCATGGCGCGCGTCAAGGGTGGGCAAACCATCATCGCCCAGGAGGCGATTTACAGCGCCTCGTATAACTTTTTGTGCGACCTGGCCCCGCAGTACGGCATCCAGACTGTCTGGCTGCGCGACCTGTCCCTGGCAGCCTGGGAAGACGCTTTCCGCCAACATCCCGAAGCCGTGCTGGCCTATGCCGAATCACCGGCTAACCCGACCATGTCGATGGTTGACCTGGCCGGCGTGGCCGAGATTGCGCACCGCTACGGGGCCTGGCTGGCTGTGGATAACACCTTTGCCACGCCGTACTGCCAGCGGCCGCTCAGCCTGGGGGCGGATGTGGTGGTACATTCCACCACCAAGTATCTCTCCGGGCACGGGCTGGTGATTGGCGGGGCGGTGGTCAGCTCGCACGTCGATTACGTACGCGCTGAGTTGACGCGCATGTTCAAAATCATGGGCGGCTGCCCGGCTCCTTTTGATACCTGGCTGGCTAACATTGGCCTGAAGACCTTCGAACTGCGTATGCAGCGCCACTGCGAGAATGCCCTGCGCATTGCTCATTTTCTTGAAGATCACCCCACCGTGGCGCGGGTGTATTATCCGGGCCTGGAAAGCTGTGCGGAGTACAGCCTGGCCTGCCGGCAAATGCACAGTTTCGGCGGGATGATTTCCTTCGAGCTCAAAGGCGGCTATTCGGCCGGCGAAGCCATGATGAACCGCGTGCAGGTTGCCACCCTGGTGGTCAGCCTGGGCAATGTGGACACGCTAATATGCCACCCGGCCAGCATGACCCATTCGAACGTGTCGCCGGAAGGGCGCGCCAAAATGGGCCTGGGGGATGGCCTGGTGCGCCTCTCGGTTGGGATCGAAGACTGCGACGACCTGATCGCCGACCTCGACCAGGCCATGGATAAATCCGAAAATTAGGAAAAAAAGTGAATCCTTATCAGGATTGGGCTGGCAGGGTGAAATAGAACGTGGCGCCCTGGCCCGGCTCGGAATCGACCCAAATTTTGCCCTGGTGGCGCTCGACGATGCGTTTGCAGACCGCCAGACCGATACCGGTGCCGGAATACTCGCTGCGGTCGTGCAGCCTCTGGAAGAGGACGAAGATTCTTTCGGAAAAGCGCGGGTCGATGCCAATGCCATTATCTTTCACGGCGAAAATCCACATTTCACCGGCCTGCCGGGCTGAAACGTGGATGCAAGGGGGCTCCTGGCCGTGGAATTTGATGGCATTGCCGATCAGGTTCTGAAATAACTGCGCCATCTGGACTGCGTCGACATTCAGAACCGGCAAATTGTCCTGGGTAATAAGCGCCTGGTTTTCTTCAATGGCAATCTGCAGGCTGAAAAGAGCCTGTCTTAACGCTTCGTTCATATCGGTCTGATCGAATAGCTTGCCGTGCATGCTTACCCTGGAATAGGCCAGCAGGTCGCTGATCAGGCGCTGCATGCGGGTGGCGCTTTCCAGCGTATACCCGATGAACTCATCCGCGTCCGCGTCGAGTTTGCCCTGGTAGCGCTTCTCCAGCAGGTGGGTATAGCTGGAGATCAGACGCAGGGGCTCTTGCAGGTCGTGCGAGGCCACGTATGCAAACTGCTCAAGCTCGGCATTTGAGCGGGCCAGCTCTCTGGCCTGCTGCGCCAGCTTTTCTTCCGCCCGGCGGCGTTCTCTCAGCTCGTGTTCCAATAAAGCGTTGGCTTGTAACAGTTCGTCAGTACGCTCATCCACGCGGATCTCGAGTTCGTGCTTGCGGCGCAAATTATTGATATACAGGCGGGTATAGGCAATTGAGAGGGCGGCCCGTTCTGCCAGGTTCTGGACAAAGGTAAAGTCTTCGGTCGTATAGGGGCTCCCGCCCCGACCACGGGAGAGCGACATCGCTCCCAGCAGCCGGCCCTGTGCCTTTAATGGCACCACGATCAAGGATGCAACTCCCAGTCGCTCTAACAAGGGCAGAAATTCGGGCTTGAATTCGTTTCGGACCTGCTGAGGATCGACGGTAGCGATCAGGCGCGGCTCGCCGCTGGCCATCACCTGGCCAAGGATACCTTCATCTAACCGCTGGGGATACTCGAGGAGAATTTTGGCCTGCATCTCCTTTGACTGTGGGCAGCGGTGATCGTGCGTTACCACGTCCAGGCACTGCCCATCTTCTGATAGCAGGCGGATTACACAGGAATCACCCACCAGTTCTACGGTACGGTGGGCGACCAGGTCGAGGGCTTCCTGGTAATCCAGGGTGCTCTCAACCAGCACGCTGGAGATTTCGGCCAAAGCATGCGCCCGAGCAATATTTTGCTGGAGCTGTTCTTCGTATTGTTTACGGGAGGTGATGTCAAAGATTACTCCCTGCATGAACAACGACTGGCCTGAACTGTTGAGTACCATGCTGGCCTTATCCATCACCCAACGGAGGCGCCCGTCGCGGGACACCAGGCGATATTCGCATTCAAACGGCACTCCATTGGTCTGGCAGCGCACCATTTCTGTGACCATACGCTGACGATCTTCAGGAAAGATCTGATCTTCCCAAAGGTGGGAATTGGCATTCAATTCCTCAGGAGTGAACCCGGAAATTTCTTCGATCTGCGGGCTGTTGTAAAGGACGCGGTAATCCTCCAGGGCAATAATATAAGTTGCAGCCGGGATTTGTTCAACCAGGCTGCGGTAGCGCGACTCTGCCGCGCGCAGGGTTTCTTCAACCAGCTTGCGTCCGGCGTTTTCGGCGGTCATAGCCGATAATACCGAACGCATCTCCGCTTCAGAATTGGCCAGCGTCTGCGCGTTTCGCCTGATCTGCCAAACCGCCAGCGAAATTGCCCCCAGGGTAACGAAACCAGCCACGACCAGAATGATTTGAATCAAGGTGGTCATGCGATATCCAACAAGGGTCGAGCAAGGTAATCAAGCACAAGACAATGATTCAGTATAGCATGATTAAAAATAGATTAAGTAAAAATATCCCCCGAGGCAGTTTACAAAAAAGAAAGGTTAGCGGGATTTACTGATTTCTAGACTAATTCGAGCTTGGCCAGCGAGGCCAGCAGGCGTTTAAAGCCCACCGTAGCAAAGTGTACGTCCACTTCTTCTTCGCCGTCGCGGATGGCGCTGTCGAGCACGATGCCTTCTCCCCACACCGGGTGGCGCACGTGCATGGCCGGTTTGAAGCGTCGCTCGATTGGCTTGTTTGAAACGGAGGACGGCGCTCCAGAGGGCGCCAGGCGGGTGCCTTCCCAGCGGGTGGGCTGCTCCCAACTGCTGCTGGCCGCGCGGCGTTCTTTATAATTACCACCCATGTGGCGGATCAGGGCAGCCGGGATATCGTCGAGAAAGCGTGAGCTTTCGCTGTTTTCGAACGACCCAAACGTGCTGCGCCGTTCGGCGCGCACCAGGTAGAGGTTATTTTTGGCGCGGGTCAGGCCCACGTAGAACAGGCGCCGTTCCTCGGCCATTTCTTCAGGGTCGTCGCGCGAGCGGCTGTGCGGCAGCAAGCCCTCGTCCAGGCCGATGATCATCACGGTTGAAAATTCCAGGCCTTTGGCGGCGTGTAAGGTCAGCAACGTGGGCGAGTCGCTGCGTTCGGGGATGGTGTCCTGGTCGGAAACCAGGGCCAGATTTTCCAGGAAAGCGGTCAGGCCCTTTTCCTGGTATTCATAGGCCAGCCGGCGCAGCTCTTCCACGTTACCCCAGCGGTCCTGGCCTTCTTCGCTGGCATCCTCGATATATTCCCGGTAGCCGATATCGCCGGCGATGCGGTCGAACAGGGCCGGCAGGGCCAGGCTGGCGCCAGCTTCTTGCCAGGCGGCCAACCGTCCGCCAAAATCGGCCAGAACCGTGGCGCCTCGCCCGCTGAACGATTTGGAATAGGCTGAATCAGGGCCTTGGGTGGCCAGGTCGATCAGTACTTCTCCGGCGCTGGCGTGCGCCTGGTGGGCAGTCGCCAATAAATTGTCCAGGGTTTTACCGCCGATGCCGCGCGGCGGCACGTTGATTACGCGTCCCAGGCTGACTTCGTCCGACGGGTTCTGCACCAGGCGCAGGTAGGCGATCATATCCTTGACCTCGCGCCGGCCGTAGAAGCGTTGGGCGCCGACCAGCCGGTAAGCCATGCCGGCGCGCAGGAAGGCTTCTTCCAGCAAGCGGGACTGGGCGTTGGTGCGGTACATCACGGCGATATCCCCGCCGCGCCCTTTACCGCCTGAGGTGAGCGCCTGGATGGTATCGACCACGTAAGCTGCCTCGGCGTGGTCGTCGACGGCCTCATACAGGATGATCTTATCCCCGGCGCCGCGCTCGGAGAAGAGCGCTTTGGGGGTGCGGTACTGGTTGCGGTCGATGACCGCCCGGGCGGCATCCAGCACGTTTTGGGTGGAGCGGTAATTTTGTTCGAGGAGGATCTTCTGCGAGTCGGGGTAATTATCCTCGAAGCGCAGCACGTTCTTGTAATCGGCGCCGCGCCAGCGATAGATCGACTGGTCTTCGTCGCCCACCACGAAGATGTTGTTGTGGAACCCGCACAAGAGCTGCAGCAGGCGGTACTGGGCCGTGTTGGTATCCTGGAACTCATCTACCAGCACGTGTTCGAAACGCCGTGCATATTTTTCTTTCACCACCGGATTTTCTTCCAGCACGCGCACGGCGTATAACAGCAGGTCGTCAAAATCGACAGCGTTGCAGGTTTGCAAGAGGGTCTGGTAGCGTTTGTAGACCCGGCTGACGATCTCCTCGCGGTAGGTGCGGGTGGGGTAATCGTTAGGCAGCACCAGGTTGTTCTTGGCCTGTGAAATGGCGGAGAGCATGGAGGAAGGGCGATTGACTTTATCGTCGATGTTGAGGTCTTTCAGGGCCCGCTTGGCCAGGTTTTCCTGGTCGTCCGAGTCGAAGATGACGAAGTTAGCAGTGAAAGGCAGCAGCCCGGCTTCGCGGCGCAGCAAACGGGCGCAGGTGGCGTGGAAAGTCCCCAGCCAGATGCCCTGGAGCTTCTCGCCCAGCAGGTTGGACAGGCGGTTTTCCATTTCGCGGGCGGCTTTGTTGGTAAAGGTCACCGCCAGGATGTTAGCGGGGCGTACGCCCAGGGTCAGGATCAGGTAAGCCACGCGCAGGGTCAGCACACGCGTTTTGCCCGAGCCGGGGCCGGCCAGCACGAGCACCTGCCCCAGGTCGGCCGTAACGGCCTTTTTCTGTTGTGGATTGAGGTTAGCGAGGATATCGTTCATAAATTCCGATGATTGTACTATAGAAGTTGGCCTGCTTAGAATTCAGATTTTTATCCGCATTTGGATAAAAATCTGAGAATTCCTTGGTACAATCACGTTATGGATTGGGACGTGATCGGCCACGAGTGGGCGGCGCACCTGTTGCAGCAGCATATCGCCCGCGGGGAAACCCGGCATGCTTACCTGTTTACCGGCCCGCCGGGGGTGGGCCGGCGCACCCTGGCCCTGCGCTTTGCCCAGGCGCTCAACTGCCTCAAACCGCCTGCCCCGGGGTTGGCGTGCGGCGAATGCCGCACCTGCGCGCAGACCTGGCGCATGCAGCCGGCTGACCAATAGGTGGTGCAGCGGTTGGAAGACAAAACGGAGATCCTGATCGAGCAGATCCGCACCCTGCAGCACAGCCTGTCGCTTTCGCCTTACGAGGCGCGCTACCGGGTGGCGCTGCTGCTGCGTTTCGAGCAGGCCAACGCCAACGCCCAAAACTCATTGTTGAAAACGCTGGAAGAGGCGCCTGAGCGGGTGATCCTGCTGCTGACCGCCAACTCGGCCGAAGATTTGCTGCCGACCATCGTTTCACGCTGCGAGGTGCTGCGCCTGCGCCCGATTTCGGTCGAAAGCCTGGAAAACGTGCTGCAGACCCGCTATGGGTTGGCGGCGGAGCGAGCGCGCCTGCTGGCGCACCTGGCGGGCGGGCGCACTGGCTACGCCTTGCATTTGAACGAGGATAAGGCCGAGTTGGAGCAGCGGCACACCTGGTTGGATGACCTGCTGCAGCAGTTGGCCGCCAGGCGGCGCGAGCGGCTGGCCTACATCGAGCGCACGATGAGAAAATACGAACGCGAGCGCGACAGGGGACGCGAAAAAATCCACCGGGCTTTGCTGGTGTGGGAGTCCTTTTGGCGGGACGTTTTCATCACCGCCAGCGGGGCGAACCTGCCGCTGGTCAACCTGGATTACCAGGCGGATATCGAGCGCCTGGCGGCGGCCATAGGGCCCGAGGCGGCGCATGCCCGCCTGGCTGACCTTGGGCAGACGCTAACCCGCCAGGAAGGCAACGTTAATTCGCGCCTGCTGGTGGAAATGCTGATGTTGGAATGGCCGAGGGTATGATAAGAAAGGATTCATTTTTTATGTGCATAAAAACTAAGGTTTTTTACACATAAAAAAATGAGATCCGAATTGACTGGCTCGGCCTAACAAACCACACACGAATTGAATGGGGGAAAAGGACGGTAACTTTTCTGTATCGCGCGGCGATTGGACGACTACCTTGCTCAGGTCAATCGAATTGAGGATTTTAGCGGCGTTAGCCAGGCTGAAATCGGCGCGTTTCTTGAAAATCCATACCGGGGGGTGGTCGTAAATGCTGAAGGCTTCTTCGGCGGCCAACAGGTTGTTATTGAACAGCGGCAGGGGCGGTTTTTTATTCCAGGCGACTGTACCGCCCACGTCGGAGATCTCAAGCGGGCCGAACTGGAAGGGGGATTGGAAGGCGGCCACCTGGTCGAACCCCAGGCTGCCGTCGAACAGCGCCCGGTAATATTCCATAGTCATCGGGTAAGTGAGCGGGATGCGCGGCACACTCCATACGGCGCGCTGGCTGGGCATGATGATGTAGTCCGTTTGGGCCAGGGTATCCAGGAACATCTGCTTCTTGTTGGCGTCGTCGTACCAGCGCACTTCCATGGTCAGCCCGGTGTACAGTTCGCCGAACGGGTCGCGCCCGAGGAAGGGGAAGGGCAGGCCCTCGTCCCAGCTTTCGTTGGAGAGGACCGAGCGGGAAATCCTGACCATGCTTCCACCTTGAATGGACACGTACAGGTAGTAAGTTTGGCCTTGCTGGACCGTGGCATGGTTAAAGAGCGCCTGGGCCTGATTTCCACGCCCGTTGGGGTCGTGGGCGGCCGGCACCACAGCCACATCCAGCGGGTTTTGCCCTTCCGGATCCTGCGTGACCTGTACGTTAAGCGTGACTCTCTGGCCGTTGGCCAGGGTGTTGAGGTGCGGTATGGTCACCTTTTGCAAAGTGCCGTTGGCCGGAGCGGTAAAGCGCAAGGAAACCGGCGATCCCAGGCCAACGATAAGGTCGGTCGGCGCGCCCACCTGGGCATTGACCGGCCCCTGGGGAGTAGCGATGGTAACCTGGAAGGGAGCGGGTATATTTTGCATGATCCACAGCGTGGCCTGGACGCGCGTGTTGTTGGTCACGTAGACCGCCTGGACAAAGCCATACGCCCAGGCCAGCGTGCCCAGCAGCACGATGGCTGTACTGAGGACTGCCACCGAATAGCGCCCGAGCAGCGGCTTACGGCGGCGAGCTGGACGGCCGGTGCTTTCGGATGCCCTGGCGCCCTGCTGCCACAACTCGACCAGCGCCCAGGCTGCCAGCAGGCATAAGAAGGGATAAATTGGCAAAAAATAGCGCACGGATTTAACCCAACGGGTGCCCATGAACAGGAAATAGCCGCCCGTCCACACCAACGGGATAAGGTGAGCGCGCCAACCGGAGCCGTACCTGAAGACGCGCCAGGCAGCCCATAGGAAACCGGCCCACACGGCGACCCCCAACGCCCGCCCCATGCCCAAAATCACCATTTTTTCGTCCGTCAAAATGATCCCCAGGGGGTGCGCCCAGTGTTCGGCGGGGGGGCCGCCGCCGACGCCGTTTGATTCGTTCTGGGCGACCTGCATGCTGTCGACCCAGTCCTGGTTAAGGTGCACGGTAAGAATGGTCGTGTCGCCGGTCTTGGCCCGGAAGCTCATCGGCTGGGTGACGCGGAAGGTGACCAGGGTAGCCACAACTGCCAGAAGCATGAAAGCTGCCACACCGGCGACGATACGCTGCAGGTCGCGCTGGCTCCTCAGGCGCAGGTCGGCGGCGCCGATGAAGGCGGCGATCAGGATTAACCCGCCCAGCGGGGCCAGGTTGACCTTGGAGGCCAGCGCCATGCCGAAAGCCACGCCAAAACCGGCATACCAGGCTGCGGCCTGGAGGCCAGGCCGGTAATCCGGGTTGGTTGGGGTTCCCAGAGGGGTAGGAGCGGGGCGAAATAGAGGCGGGGTCTGGGCGACCCGCACAGCGCAGTAAAGCGCGGCGCAGGTGAAGAAAACGGCAAAGTTATCCACGGTCATGAAATGTGACTGCTGGATCTGCATCACCGCCAGGCTGCTCAGAGCTGCCGCCAGCAAGCCGATTCTGAAGCTGTACAGCCGCCTGCCAATCAGGAAGATCAGCAGCAGCGAAAGGGTGTCGGCCAGGGCCGACAGGCTGCGCCCCATCAGGCGGATTTCGTTGTAGCCGGTGAACCCGGTAATTTCTCCCGCCGCGCGCAGGATGGTGATCGGCCATTGGCCCCAGCGCATGCGGTTATCCGGACCGTCCCTCAATTTCTGGCCATTGAGGTCGTATTTATTATACGGGCTGAGCGGTGAGATACGCGTGTTGAAATAATCGCCCAGGGATTTAGGAAGGGCGAGCTGGGTCAGGGTACTGGTCAGGCCGTATTCGTCGGGGTGCAGGTTGGCGCCCTGGCTCCAGTTGACCCAGTTGAAGCGAAACAGAATACCAATACCGATTAACACGATCAGGAGTGTTTCGAAGAGCACTCCCAACCAGCGCCTGGCGCCGGAATTTTTTCCGTTTTCTAAATTGTCTTGACTTGGCTGCATGGATCTTGGTGAAGCTCCTATCCCCAATTTTACTATAAGGTTAGGGGCAATCGCCCAAAATCACCTGGACCCCATGGTTATAGACGTTACTCATAATTGTGGGATTCGTTCCATTTGATGTAGGGCAATAGCATCTAAAAATTGGAGGATAATGGTCATAAATCTATAAACCGAGGGATGACCATGAGCGAAGAGCCGAATGCTGGGAGTATCGCAAAACATTTCAGGAAAATAAAAAATCCGCGAGTTGACCGGACGAAGCAGCATAAATTATTGGATATCATCCTTATTACGATCTGCGGGATCATCTGCGGGGCGGATAGCTATGTAGATATCGAGTTAGTTGGGAATTCAAAAATAAAATGGTTGAAGACCTTTCTGACATTACTCAACGGTATCCCCTCACATGACACATTTGGGCGGGTATTTGCACTGATCGACCCGGAAGAATGTGAGAGAAGCTTTTGGGAATGGGTACAGGCGATCAACGAATTGACGCATGGCCAGGTAATTTCTCTCGATGGGAAACAATTGCGGGGTTCGCAAGATGGCGAAAGCGGGAAGGACGCCATTTATATGGTCAGTGCCTGGGCAACGCAAAGTCGATGATAAATCAAACGAAATTACGGCGATCCCAATATTATTGAAGATGCTTGAGATTGCTGGGCGCATTGTAACCATTGATGCGATCGGTACACAAACCAAGATAACGAAAACCATTGTTGAGCAAGGAGGAGACAACCTGTTGGCGGTCAAAGAAAACCGGGGGAACCTCTATTTCTGACCCCGAATACCTGGCCCAAAATCGGGATCGGGAACGGGGGCATGGGTTGAAAAGCTTAGCCATGATTGTTTTGGAGCGTCGGATCGGCGAACAAAGCGAGGTCCAAACACGCTATTTCATCACCAGCCTGTAAAGTAATGCCGAAAAAATTCTCAAAATGAAGCGGAGTCACTGGGGAATAGAGAACCGCCTGCATTGGGTGCTCGATATTGTTTTCAATGAAGACCGCAGTCGAGTGAGTAAAGATAATGCCCCTCAGAATTTCGCCGTTTTACGACATATGGCATCGAATCTGCTGAAACAAGAGCATTCTGTTAAATCCGGCATCAAGGCTAAACGCCTGAAATGCGGCTGGGATGCCGACTATTTGCTTAGAGTCCTGGCCGGATAAGATGCGATTGCCCTAGATTTACAGAGTTTTTAATGAATTATTGATAAATTACTTGCTATACTATTTATATAATAACAGGGAAATTAAACCAACGTGGGAGGGGAAAATGTCAAAAAAAATTGCGCTGGTTTCGTGTGTAAAATCAAAAGGTGAAGAAACCTGTCCTGCTCGTTCCTTGTTCAAATCTGACTGGTTTGAAAAAGCCGTTCGCTATGCAACACAGGTGGCTGACAAATGGTTCCTGCTTTCCTCAAAATATGGCTTTATTTTACCAGACCAGGAGATTGCCCCCTATGATGTTTGGCTGAAGAAAATGCCACTATCATATCGCAAGAAGTGGGCCCAACATGTATTTACCGAACTCCAACCTTATTTAAAATCCGGCGACACGGTTATATTCTTGGCAGGCGAGGACTACCGGCAGTTTCTAATCGAACCGGTTATAAAAATGGGATGCAAGGTTGAAATTCCGATGCAAGGATTGGGCATTGGATTGCAGAAACAATGGCTGAAAAAACAATTGAGGGAAGGATAATACTTTTTTTGAATAAGAGCGGTTCGTTATTTCTGTCTGAG
>VFSW01004545.1_pt1 | contig 20666 bp, 33 predicted proteins | sample 5358111 | NCBI WGS metagenome assembly VFSW01 (sample SAMN11554181, study PRJNA540505) | mine drainage metagenome | isolation source: sediment from site ElyBrook_90M | place: USA: Ely Copper Mine, Vershire, VT | collected 2017
GTTGTGGAGGTTGCGGACCTTTTCTAACGATTCGTTGCGGATCACCTTCCCCTCTTTCAGGGAAACGGAAAGGCCGGTGACCACCTCCAGGATGCGCTTCTGGTAATCCAGGAAGGCCAGTTCGACGGCCTCTTTGCATTTGGATTCCAATTCGGCCTTGGCCCGGCTGTAAGCCTCCAAGATTTCCTGGCTGCTGGTTTTGGTCGGGGGTTCGGCCGCCTTGATCTCGGTGATGGTCCAGAACATATCGAATTTGCGCCGCAAGACCTGCGAGTTGGCCGGGTAATGGGGAGCCATCTTTTCCCATGAACCGGGCCATTTCAACTCACAGAAAGCCTTCCAATCTTCCCGGATGCTGTCGTACTTCTCGCAGAACTCGTCGGCCAGGGCCAGGTAATCGACCTTGAACTGCTCCAGCCGCTCAATAGTCTTGGCCATCCGGCCCTTGGGGGAGCAACGCACCCACTCCAACACAAAGTCAAAGGTGTTGTCGTTCAGGAACCGCCGGGCCTCACTGACCTTGCGGTTGAAAGCCTGGCGCCACTCGGCCGGATAGAGTTTCTTGTTGCCCAGGTGGTAAAACTCCGGGACCTCTTTATCTTCCAGGCCCAGGTCCTTCGGGGTGAGGTTCACGATACCGGGCCAGCTTTTCGTGCAGAGCTGGATCGCCACCAGGCCGTCAAAACCGTTGTCGCTTTTCTTAGGGGTCATCATCTTGCCTCCAAAAAAGATTAGGCCGGGCCAGGCCCAGCCTTGTTGCGGTCCATCTCGTTCCCATCCCAAACCAGGGCGCCGCCGTCCTGGGTTGGGGAGAAAAAAGAGGGTTTTACTTATAGGGGGATTACCCGCACCACGGATTCTGATTCAGTTCCTCGAAGCCCGGGGCTGGGGGGCCCAGGGTCAAAAGGATTTCTGCCGTCTCTTCCGTCCACCAGAGCGTAGAGGCGCCGCCATCTTCCGAAAAGACGATTTCAAGCTCGCTGTCCGGCATTGGTACGCACCCCCTGGTAATATTCCGGTTTGTTCTTCCGGTTGGACACCACGCCCAGGGACTTCTCGAAATGGGCCATGGCCTCATCGCAGCTTTTCCCCTGGAACCCCTTGCCCTCCAGGTGGACCTCACCAGTTTCATCAAAGTCGATGATAATCTCAGACATCGCTACCTCCTGCAGACGAGCCGGATCCGGCCGTCGTCCTGTTTTTTCTCGGTTACCCGATAGCCCTTTTTCTTGGCCTCGGCCTTGGCTTTCTCAACTCCGTAGGCTTGCTTGAGCCGGCCCTGCCAATCCTTGCCATAGTTGTTGCCGGTGACGGATTGATCGAAATCGGAAATCCAGGCCTTATAGCTGCCGTCCGACTGACGCTCAAATCCGATGTCGTTAGCTGCCGAGCCCACATGCTGCCGCCGGATAATGATGTGCGCTTGCTGTTCTCTCCGGTCACCTTTATAGCCGCGGAGGGACTGAGCTTCTTGATAGATTTCGATCTTGCCCTTGAACCCAAGACGCTCCAAGGCGGCCACCAGAGCCGCCCCGTCCCTGATCTCAATTTGCACTTCTGAGTAGTGGCTCATCAGTTTTTCTCCCCTGGGCCAACAGTGCCCATGACCTTGATTTCAGAGGCAATCCCCACGTTAAGCAGTTCCTGGACACAGGTGTCAATGTCGCCGCCATGAAGGGCTTTCGCCCGGGCGGTGATTATGAGCCACACCCATTTCGGGAGGCTTATCGTAACCGGTGCTTCAATGATCTGCCGAGTTTCTTCGCTGATCTCCAGGACCATCATATCTGCACCCTCCTTTTGCCCGTGACCTCCTGGAGGACCGGCCGGCTGGCCGGGATGGTACGGGCCTTGGCCCATTCCCGGAGTTTATCCATCTGGTCCTTTTGGGACCTGGAGATGGGGATCACGAACCTGGTAGCGGCCTCCAGGTCCCCGCCGTTGTAAGCGGCCTCGATGGCCACCTGCCGGATCTCTGCACCGCTGTAATCCTCCAGGTCCTCCGGGGCCGGGATGCTTTTGGGAGAGGTCTTTACCCCAAAGGCCTCACTATAGATGCCCAGGATAAGCAGCCGTTCCTTCGGGCTCGGATTGTCCACAAAAAAGATGGCGTCCCACCGGCCCATCCGGGTGTATTCCGGGGGGAGCTTACTATAATCGTTGCAGGTGGCGATCACGAACACCTCAGAGGTGTGATCGTTTAGCCAGGTAAGGAAGGAACCGCCAACCCGTTGAGTCGTGCCGCCGTCGGTGGAAGAACCGCCAACCCCGGCCAGGCCCTTCTCGATTTCATCCAGGAAGAGGACACAGGGCGCCATGGCATCCACCACCTTGAGGGCGTCACGCATCTTGGCCTCAGATTCGCCCACCAGGGAGCCGAACACTTTTCCCATGTTCAGGGAGAGGCAGGGCCAGCCCACCTGATTTCCCAGGGCCTTTGCGAAGTGACTCTTGCCCGTCCCCGGGACACCCAAGAGCATGATGCCGCGGAAGGGGAGCCCGGGGCGCCGGCCCTTGAAGCGGTTCAGCGTCCATTCTTTCAGGTTCTCCAGGCCGCCCAGGGTCTTAAAGGTTTCAGTGAACTGGGAGTATTCCAGGGCCGCCGATTTCTCCACCATCTGCGCCTTCAAGGTGGTGATGGTCTTGGGGTCAAACACCTTTTCCCGGACCAGGGCCAGCGCCAGGGCGTTTTCCGCTTCTTCCCAGGTGAGCCCCTGGGCTGCATCCAGAACCGCGTCCTCGTTCTCGGCCTTGATCCCGGTGCTTTCTTCCAGGCCGGCCAGGATGGACCTGAGTTCGTCTCTGGTGGGCAAGGGAAAGTCCAGGACCACCACCTCCCGCTCCAGTTCCATGGGAAGGTCAACGTCCGGGGCCAGGATAACCAGACTTATTCCTTTGGTCTTATAAGCCGGGAAATTGTTTTGCAGGGCCTGGATAACTACCGGGTCCTTTAGGTGGAAGTGATAGTTTCGCAGAAACCAAACCGCCTTCTCTTTCCCCCGGGCCGCGAGGACCGGAAGATCAAAGGGGTCAGCTTCCTGCCATTCGGCCCCGTTGCCTATCTCCCGGTAACCCCGCACCAAGTCCCAGGTATAGGTGGTGCGCCCGTTGAGTCGGGGAATCATGGAACTGATAAACCGCTCCTGCTCATGGGTCCGAACCAAAAGTGCCGGATAGCCCGCCTTGACATAATCGGTGATCATCGCCTTGCCTCCTCTATTCCAGGGCCAGCAGCTTCTCTAACCGCAGGAACACTTCCTCAGATTCAATCCAGATGGTGAAGCCGTTGCCTGCTGCATCGGACCCGGTAAGATAGCAGACTCCAGGCCGACCGCCCCGGTCATCACAGCCGCAAGGGCAGGGACGGCACACCTGCAGCAACCGGTCTTTCTCGCCATGCCAGGTGGACTCTTTCGCTTTCATCGCCTTGCCTCCCAAAAAGTAGTTTTTACTTAAAGGGAGATTGGCGCTCGGCATAAAAAAGGCGGGGACCCGGTCTCCCAGGTCCCCAGGTGGTGGGAAGTAGAGGAAGGAAAAAGCACTATTCTATGACTTAACTTGGACTTCCTTCGCCGCCGCCCTGATCTCGTCTTTGAGACCGAAGAGCCAGCCCATTTCCTCCAGGCTCAACCGGCCCACTTTGCCGAAACCTTCGGAGCCGTCGGCTTTCGTGTAACCCCGGGGGCCAATCTGGACCTTGGGGGCGCCGCCGTTGTACTGGTAGAGGGACACATACAGCCCCTTCTCATGTTTCCAGGTCTTGACCTCTTTGTCCTTGCTTTCGTCGTATGCCATGATTACCTCCTACAACCCCCAGTCCCACTCGGGGTTGCCGTCAAGAAAGAAGTCGTCGTCGATGCCGTAAAGCACCCCCACCCACTTGCCGCCGAAATTCAGCCAGTCGAACATCATCGCTTTGTCCTCCTATGCCGGCTTATAGCAGCGGTCCCGGTTGCGAATCGGCCGGGGATACTGGGTTCCAATCTTCGGCCAGCAGATGAACTCTCCCTCAGCCGCATGGCTGGCTTTGAAGCACCGATATTGTCCGATGGAAAGGTGAAGGTGAACGCACCCCGCACAGCTATCAGCCAAGCAATTCGTGATCTGGTCTGCCATGGTCTTGCCTCCTATTCCATCGCCGCCCACATCTCAGGAGGCGTGTTGCCTTTTAGGTCGTTCAGTTCTTCGATCAGTTGGTTAAGCTCGATGGCCGCTTGAAGGGCTTTTCTGAGGGCCAGCCGGGGATTGTGAACCATGAAGGCGGCGCCCTATTCCCGGACAGCCTCTTGAACCTCTTGGTAGTAGTCTTTGCTTAACGTCATGTAAGCACCTCTACCACCCGGACCCCGCGGGTCCGGGCAACCTCGAAAGCCTGTCGCTTGGCTTCGCTGTAATGGGCGGTGAAGAAGTACGTTTCGCCGCCTACTTGAAAACCCCAACGCCCCCAACCTCTGGGCTGATTACCGTGGCTGGCCCGAAATAACGTGGTGTCCGCTCTCATTCTTCGTCCTCCTGTATCCCGGCCAGATCCGCCAGGTGGGTTATCATTTCCCCCAGCTCGTCATGGGCTCGTCTGAATTGGGCAACCCATCCGCGGGCAGACTCAATTTCAACGCCATTAAGGATTAAAAAGACCCGGTCGTCGATCAGGTCCATGGCCTTCCGGATCATTTCCAGGTGCTCCTGATTTTCCTTTTTGTTTTCTGCTTCCGTCACCGTCCCGCCCTCCAAAGAGTTGATTTTGAACAAAGGCGCTCAATCAGGGACACAAACAGTCGCTTGCGTCCCCTGTTCAGAGCCTTCCGCTTGGGCATTCAGGGCGCCCGGCCCAGGGTTCGTTATCGGCCCACCCAAAAACCATCCAGGGTCATCGGTTTCACGCCTTTCTACCGGCTCGCTAATTCCGTGCGCTTTCGCTCGCTCGCCTTGCCCCGCCTTCCTTCCAGGCTCCCATCCACCACCACTACCTGGCCGGCTTTCGCCTCAGCTTGGTTTCGGCTAACTATCGGTTTCGCCGCTCCTTCCGATCTCTGTGCGCTCGGTTTTTTGTGAGGTCCGAAACCTCAAGGATTCGTCGGTCAATCCAAAAACCCAGGATTCCTTTGCATCCAAAAGTCAGGCGGATTATCGGTAACCGCCATTCCTACCCGCAACTGCCAGATTTGATCTGGTTTCCGGGGAGAGCCTCAGTGGGGCTGGCCCATCTTGCGCTCTATTTGCAATTTTTATGAGGTTGTCATCCCTCCAGGGTTGCTGTCCCCTCTCTGATTGGGCTTTAGGTCCGGTTTTTGGCTTTTTTTCCTGGCCTCCGTTGCCTGGCCACCTTGCCCGGTTTTGGTTTGGCTGTTGAGCCGATTTTTTATGCTATAGGTTGGCCCCCTTTTTGTGGGATGGTTTGATTGTTGATAATAGTAGATGCACTCAGTGTGCCTAAGTGCTCAATATAACTCGCTATTGACTATTTTTTTGACAACGATAGCGTAGTGATATTGATAAGTTACGCACATCGTTGTTATTTTGTTCTGTCGCCATTTAAGTAAACCTTGCATAGTACAGTTAATTATACCCACCAAACTCACCTAACAACGTTACCAACTTTCGCAACTTATTGTGTAATGCGTAGTTAAAGTTACTCGGTACAATTTACTTGTCGCATAAACTTTCTAAATACAATTAATTGAACCATGTAACAGTCGTACAATCTCTCAGTGTTACTTAGGTAAAAGGCCAAACTACACCACCATCCCAACGTTGTTGGGATATATAAGGATATTATTTGTGGGGAATCAGTAACGCTGCGCTAAGATCTAAATAACGTGCAGCGCCATGTCAAATTCCTTATAAATCAAACCCTCCTGGCTCGGCTGGAAACACAACATTTCGCAGAGCCAGGTGTCCCGGGAGACCTGGCGCTTTTTGGAAATAGCGTCCTCTATGCTGTAAAAGCCGTCGGCCTGCCGGGCCTTGCCCTGGCAGTCCTCCCAAAGCTCGCAGTCATCGCAAACCCGCCACTCCGGGCATTTCTCCATGACGTCGAAAATGCACCACTTATAGACCTTGTAGCCGCTCCGGGCCGCCTCGCTTATGACCTTGTCCATCAAGCCGTAGGTCCGGTGCATAGTGCTGAATATCTGCACGCTGGCCTTAATGCCCCGTTTGGTTTGGGGTACCAGCAGCGCCGCCTCGTAAATATTCGGGTCCATTTCGTCAACTTCGTCCAGCTTGATTTTCTGGGGATGGGCGCCGCGAACGCTCTTGGATGAGGCGGTAAGGATTTGGATGTTGCTCTGGTTGTTCAAGACCGTCCGGTGGGCCAGCATTTCGCCGCGCAGCAGATGCCGGAAGTCCTCGTTTACCATGCCCCAGCCGTCCCCCTCCCCGGTCAAGTGCTCGTACATGCGTTTGCTTTGCTCCTGAGAGCCGCCCAGGATCTTCGTGGCGCAACCGATCTTAAAGACCGTATCCAGCCAGGTGGACAAGGCCCCCAGGAGGGTCTTGCCGCCGCCACGGTTGGCCCAGCAGACCGAGTCCTGAACCGTCTCGAAGAAGCTGTCCACGATGTATTCGGCTGGCGGGGTGTGCTCGGGGCAGACCTGAGCCCGGGGCACCCGGAGTTTCCAGTAGGCCTCGATGAATTTCAGCAGCTCCTCGGCGCCATCGAATCCTTCACGCCGGTAATGTTCCAGGAGGCCGCGCTTTAAATCTCCCGGATCAATGTCTGCCAGTTGTATGGTCATTCTTTAGGCTCGGAGTCTTTGTCCGCGGCCTCATTGATCAATTTCACGAGGTCGAGAACAGCTTCTCTTACCGGTTTCTCCCCATAGGGGATGTCGATGATCTTGAGTTGGTCTGCGACCTTATCGATGAGACCGGCTCCTTGTAGAAATTTGATATACTTCTCTTTCAGGGCGATAATGTTCCTCATGCAGCCCATTTTCACAAAAGGGTTGGTCGCCGTTCGATAGTGGCGCCACTCCATCCGAAGCGCCTGCTCGTAACCTCTAATCTCCCTGCCCAGAAGTTCCGCCTGGTCGACCGCTTTAGAGAGGGCCCGGTCGAGGGCTCGGCCATCTTTTCTGTCTTCACGTACCTGTCGCTCTGAAATCCCATATAGTTTAGAAATTTCAGACACTTTTAAGCCTGTATCAAAGAGATCCTGGATCTCCCGGATGCGCTTCTGACGACTCCGGGAAATAGGCGGGATCTCCTTCGCAGGGGGTAGAGTTTCGGAACCTGTCATCTTCCACCTTGCCAGCCAGCAAAGAAATACCGGAGGGCATCCGGTCCGTGGTGCGCTCCCTTGCCCGGCTCATGTTTTTCGTATTGACTCATCTCCACCAGCAAATCCCGGGGGCACTCCCGGGAGAAGACCAGGCCACTCGATGCCTTAGTCATCCTGGCCGCCTTGAGCCATTGCTTGACCATCTCATGGCCATGTTCTACCCGGCCTGAAGGCCCAAGGAGTTCTACCCCGAAGGCCAAGGAATATGCCCGCAGCATATCCGGGGCCGATGGATCACCCCAGCCGCCGGTAAGCTGGCCATAGCCCCGGGCCTTATGCATCTCCAGTGCTATCTTGGCGTTCTCGTCCGGGGTCCTGAGCACCTGGTAATGGGCAAAGAGCACGATCACCCGCTCCATCTTCCGGTCGGGCTGGATCCAAAGGGTGACGTTGGGGTTGCGGAAGCCTTTATCTATCCCCAGGAAGAGGTCGCAGTTGGGGTTGTAATGGGAGTCAGGGGTCACTTCTTCACCTCTCCCGGCTTAACTCCAAATTGTTTTAGCATCTCACCGGCCGCTTCTTTCTTTAAGACGCTGTCGGCCAGATGGTTTAATGTGCCATCCGGCAAGATGACGCCGTTACCCATCAAAACTTTCCAGCCCTCTATAACCTGACAAATGTCCACCTGAGCCAGTTCAGCCCACCCCTGGAAGTCCACCTTAGTTTTCTGCCAGAGAGCCTCCAGGTCCACCTCCTGGCCTGGAGGTGGAGGGCCTGGAAGCTGCCGCTTCACCTTGGGCCAGGCCGCGGCCAAACGCATGAGAATGGGGTCCCGGACCATGAGGGCCACGCCCTGGTAATTCTCAGCGGCCCGGTGGATCAGTAGCGCGTTATCCCAATTCACTTTGGACCTCCCCGGACAGTGATGTGGCGCCCTGTGATACCTCACTCTGCATCATCTGCTCCAGGCCGATCCTGGCCAGTTCCAGGAGTTTCAGGAAAGCCGCGGCGCTATTCTTGACCACGCACTTCTTCTTGATCTTGACCACCAGGTCGAAAAAGGCGTCATAGGTGTCCAGGTTCGCCAGATAAATCACGTCCGCAGAGAAGGCCACCGCCGTTTCCTTAAGAAGCTCGTCCAGGCTCTCGATCTCCTCAGGTAAAAACATAAAGTTGGCCAGCTTATATTGGAGGCGCTGCTCGGCGATGGCCGCAAACTGGATACCCTGCAGGGCCTTCACGGTGTCGGAGTCCAAACCGGCGTACACCTTGGCCTGCACATCTGTGATGGCCTCCCACAGCTCCTTCAGGATCACCAGGTCGTCCTGGCCGGCGATGGCGTTATGAGAGAGCTGAATCGCCAGACGTGCATCGGAGTTTTTCTCGTCGCCCACCACCATCACCAGTATCTGCTCCACCCCGGCCTGGCGGCCCGCCTGGACCCGGTGGTTGCCGGAGAGCACCCGGAGCTTGCCGTCTTTCTCCCGGTAGCATAGGGGGAGGGATGACAGGTTGCCGTCCTTCTTGATGTTCTCCACCAGGTTCTGGAACTGCTCCGCCTTCATGTACCGGGCGTTCTTTTCCAGGAGCTTCAACTCTCCGGGCGCCACCATCTCTAACCGGTAAGGGAACAGACCCGCCAGCTTCTCATTGAGCAGGTTCAGGACTTCTCGTATTTCTTCAGCCATAGGGGGATAACCTCGTTTAACTCGTGGAGGCCCAACTCCGTTTCGTAAACCAGCTTGCCCGGGTCCCGCCGGGCCAGTTCATAGAGGCCCCGGTACTTCATGGAGACCGGCTTGTCGGTGAACACCATGGTTCGGCACTTGGGGATTTCCAGGAAGAACTTTTCCTCCAGGAGACGGCGCACCTCCCGGGTCTGGGTCACCAGGAGCAGGAGTTTGGCCAGGCGCCGGTAACGGGTGGAATTGACCACAAAGTCGGCCAACAAATACACGTCGCCGCCCCCCTGCATCCGGGAATAGATCAGGAAGCCGAAGACCTTGCCGTCTACTGCCACCACCAAGGGCACCTCCCCGTCCGCCGGGATGCCCACCCCCTTGGACAGGTACACGTCTCGGTAGTAGTTCACAATCCGATTGGTGCTGGGGGCGATGACGAGCTTTGAGGCCGGGGTGATCTCGTCTTCGTCCCCCAGGCGGGCGAAAGGCACAAACTCAGAATGCCGCTGCTGCTTCAGCACTCCCGGGTGCAGTGCGGTCATGTTCGAGTAAATGTAGACCGGCTTCATCCGGGCCTTGCGCACCACCGCCACCATGGGCAACCCCTTCCATTCGTGGTCGTCCAGGTACAGATAATCCCGCTCCATCATCTTGGTCAGGATGCGTTTCTTGCGGTCCTCGTCGATCATGCCGTAGTTGGGGCTGTCCCAGTCAAAGATTTCCTCCAGGCGTTTGAACATTCGCTCGTAGCCGCCGGCGTAGGTGGGGAGGAAGGCGATCACCACTGCATCCTTCGGGATTTCATCCAGGAGGTCGAAGATATCCCGGGAGGTGTAAGCCTCCATCCGGGTCTCTTTCTTGCGCTCCCGGAGTTTCTCAACCGTGGCATGGTGGAAGTCGGCGAAGGTGTTCATGTAGTGCATCCAGTGGCGCTGCTTAAACAAATTGTTCGCCTTTTCGTATTTCAACATCTCGAAGATGATCATCACCGTGGCGGCCTTGGCCTCCTCGTTGGCCAGGTAGGGATCCAGCCAGGCGAATTTCTCCTCCTGGACCTCCAGACGGAAAGTCTGATCGGATAGATAGGCCCCCAGGACCCCGGAGTAAAGGGAAACGTCATTCCCCCAAAGTTTGGCCTTGGGAGCGTAGCGGGTGAGGAGCTGCTCTACGGTGAAAGCACCGGAGCAACCCACATACACCTGCCGGCCGTCGAAGGCTGGGCCGTTATTGCCCAGCCATTTTCTGGTTTCGGCGTTGACGGATCCGATGAAGCTCATGGTGAATCCTTATGGAGCGGGTCGGTGGAATCGGACCACCAGCACCACCTGGTCGATGATGCCCTCACCACGAGTCCCCGCCTGCCTGTAGCCCCCGAAGCCACTCAGCATGACGCTTATGGCTGGGGATAAACTCCTCGATGAGCACGCCGGTATTCTTACGTAGCCAGGCGGCCACCACCCGGCGGTGACAGAACTCGCCGGGAGGCTCCCAACAAAGGATGATGAAATTGTCGTCGCCCAGGTCACGGATCACCTTCATGGGGTCCTGCTTGTCCAGAACCTGGGCCCGGTAAAGGAGAATAAACCTCTCCGGTTCCATGATTTTGATCAGGTCCCGGGGCGGGGCCAGCGCCTTATATCGGCACCCCCGCCAACCCCGGGGGACTCCCAGGGAGATGGCCACTGCCTGGGGGAGATGACCGGCGATTTTGAAGTTACTGGTGAAGATCATTGCCACCTCATTCCCTGCGGTCATTAAGATGCTGGTGGAGGGTTTTCCCACCGTAAAACTTGAACCCACTCCTTATCCATCCCAGCCTTCTTCTTATTCCTCGGCTTGAAGTCTGGGCACAGTCTCTACAAAAGAGTTCCCCATGCTCATTCCTTTCTGCCGGTTCGCCGCACTTGCATAATAAGGTTCCGTTTTTCATAACCACCTCACCCTCGGCACTACCTCGTTTGCCAGCCCCAGGATCAGAAAATGCAGCGCCGAAATCCCGTAATTGTCCATATCCAGGGGTTTGTCCCGGAATGGCCGCCGGGGGTCCCGCTCCGGCATCCGGTATTTCATAAATTCGGGAATCGTCTTCGGACACTCCCGGGAAATGGTGATCCCGCCCGGGATGCCTTGCTTGTAGTTGGCGAGCCTTTTCCCCAACAGGTTCCGGGCCAGGCCCAGTTCCTCCAGAGCCGCCACAGCATGTAACCGCTGGCGCCGCATCCGCTTGATGAACTCCGGTTCCCGGGGATCGCAGAAAAACTTACGAATATGCAACTCCACCGCCCAGGCCTTGGCGATGGGCAGGAGATCGTCGAATAATAAATTGCTCTCGAAAAGCTCTCTCATGATGTGGATATGGTCCGTTGGCGGAGGGCTATAAGTTGCCACCAATAGAACCGTGGGGTTATCAAGACCCCACTTGATCCCCGCGAAATATCTCGGCGCCTGTTCATTGCCCGACACTCTCGGCTCCTGTCTTTTCCGCTTGTCTGACGGCACGGAGCACCTCACGCACATAGGCCGGGGGGCAGCTGGGGCCGTTGTAGGCCCGCGCCACCCGGGCCAGGTTCCCCCGATGCTTTTTCAGGAGGCCGGCCAGGACCCGAGCGCCGCCGTGGATGTTCTCTCGCGGATTCCAGGGGTCCACTCCCAGGCCCCGGGCGACGCCCCGGTCAAGTTGCATCAGGCCGATGCACCGGCCCCGCCCAGAAGTGGCGACCGGGTCATACCTGCTTTCGATGACCATAAAGCCCTGGATGACATAGGGGCTCACGCCGTGCTCCCGGGCGGCCTCCAAGGTCCAGTCCCAGTAATTTTGCGGCATAGAAAGCTGGCCTATCCGGGGAGGCGCCGCCGGCCAGGGCTGGGCCTGTGAGATGCTGGCGGACGAGCAAGCCAGCGCCAGGATGATAAGGACGACACGCATCAATCTGCCCTATCCTGTTTCATAGTCACCTCTGCAAAGACGTAAAATAGTCGAGGTTCGTCAACACCCACGTTCCGGTCCCATCCTTCTTTGCCGGTATTTTGCCATCGTGGAGGAAGGCCTGAGCCGTCCGCTCATGGACCCCCAGAAATTGAGCGATGGCCTTGACTCCCCGGTAAAACTCCACGTGCACATATATGATTGGCGGGGTGGCTGTGGTTTCCATATGTGGCATGTCAGGCTCCCGGTTGAGTCCCCTGGTTAGATTCGCATGACACCATTTCTACTTCCCAGCGCGGAATCTCCGCATACCATTTCTCCGCATGGAGACCGACGATCTGCTTGTCGTCTTCCCAGAAAACCCCCTTAGCGCAATCCGTGATCTGCTTGACCAGGTTGTCGGTATCTGGTTTGGTGATAGGCCTGATCTCGCCGGCCATGGCCGCGGCCTGCCATTTCTTAGATTTGCTCTTGGGGATCGGCAGGAACGCTCTCATGCCAAGGGCAACGGGTCCCTGGAATGGCACTGGGGGGCGATGCTCATACATCAGGGCCATGAGCTTGTTCTGCTCGGTCCGCTGGTCCTCGTGGGTATAAGTCTGAGCTCTGGCGATGTCCTGGCCATGCTTGCCCCCACCTTTGATGATGAAACCCCGGGAGCGCGCCCGCTTCTGAGACTGGGGCGCCAAGATGATGGTAAATCGGATCGGGTTCAACGCGTTCCCCTCTCATCCTTCCGGGAAAGCCAAGGTGGCCTAGTCCGGGTGGCGACGCCAGAAACCGCTTCATAGACACCCAGAAGAACCAGGCCGACGATTGTAGCAGCCAGGCCCCCCAGGGTGAGCCCGAATCCCACGCCAAACCAGGACAGTATCTCAGGCATGCACGGTGTCCTTCTGGGCGTAATTCTGGAAAAGCATGAATTCCTTGCGATACGCCAAGTTGACTAACCCCGTCGGCCCGTTGCGATGCTTAGCCAGGCGGACTTCCGCTATCCCCTTGTCCTTGGAGTCTTCGCGGTACAATTCGTCCCGGTAAATAAATAGCACCAGGTCAGCGTCAAGTTCGATCGAGCCTGATTCGCGTAAATCCGATAGCACCGGCCGCCTGTTCGGCCTCTTTTCCACCTCCCGGTTTAACTGACACAGGGCCATGACCGGCAGGTTCAGTTCTTTCGCCAACGCCTTCAGACTCCGGGAAATTCCCCCGACTTCCTGCTCCCGGCTCTTGGCCTTAGGGTCCCGGGCCAGTTGCAGGTAATCGACCACCACCAGGCCAATACCCTGTTTAGACTTGAGACGTCTGGCCTGAGAGCGTATCTCCAAGGAGGTCAGGGCAGGCTTGTCAATGATGTGGATTGGGACGCCCCTCAGTTTGTCATCCACCTGGTAAAACCTCTCCCACTCCTGGCTTTCCATCCGGGCGGCACGCAACCGGCTGGCGTTGATTTGGCCAACGCTGGCCAGGAGGCGCTGCACCAGCTGCTCCTTGGGTTGCTCCATGCTGAAAAAGGCCGTGGGCACCTGGGAGTGGCGGGCGGCATGGTAGGCCATATTTAGGCTCAGGGCCGTTTTCCCATGTGATGGCCTGGCCGCCAGGATAATCAAATCACCGTTCTGCCACCCGCTGGTAAGCCGGTCCAGGTCCACAAATCCGCTCGGAATTCCCAGGATCTCTCGCTTCCGCTCAAAAATCTTTTCAATCCGGCTCACTTCTTCGGGAACCAGATCGTCCAGGGAGTAGGCAGCCTGAATCTCCCGGCTCTCTTTGATCAGAAAAATTTTACTCTCAGCCTGGTCAATAAAGACCTCCGCGTCATCCACCGGGGCGAGACAGGCCCCGGCAATCTCCTGGGTGGCGTCCAGTAACCGGCGCAGCATGGCCTTCTGGCGCACCAGTTTGGCGTAATAAGGGGCGTTGACGGCGAAACCTACCTCTTCACTGAGGCCGGCCAGGAAGACCGCACCCCCCACCCCCTCCAACTGGCTCCGCTCTTTCAAGAGGGCGCAGACGGTCACCAGGTCCACCGGATCGCTCTTGCCGTAGAGGTCCAGCATGGCTTTGTAGATGCGGCCATGGGCTTCTTTGTAGAAGTCATCGGCCACCAGGAGGTCGCTGACCTCATCCAGCACCTCCGGCCTGACCAGAATAGCGCCCAGGACCGACTGCTCCGCCTCGAGATTAGCCGGGGGCGTGTAGCCCGCGGGCGAATCTTTCTTTTTGGTCATCACCCCTCCAACTGCGGCACCGTCCTGGTGCTGATCTGTGCCTGGGCTCCAGTTTCCCGGTCCTGGGCCTCCAGGTATGCCTCCCGAAAGGCTTTAAAAATAAACCGTAAGTCGTCATAAGACGTGATGCTGAATTGCTCCCAGCCACCGATGAAGTCCATGGCCTTCTTGGTGGCTCCGTCCATCTCCGGCTGCTCGCCGGCTTCGGCCGCGGCGATGAGCTGGGTCCAGACATCAATAGGCGAGGGAAGAAGGGACTGGACCGCCCCGAGTAGCTCACTGATCTTGGGGAACCACTTGCAGGTGTCGATGTGGCGATAAACCGCGGCCTCAAACTCTTGGTCGGTGAGCCGACACAATCTTTCCCGGTACACGTCCACCGTCGCAGACGAACACTCGTAATCGGGGTAGGCCGCCATTAACAAGGCTATTCCCTTATGGAACACTGCCTCATTGAGCATCTGATCTTCTCCTTTGCATTGACTCCTTTAGGGCTCCCCAGCCTTTCGGTTGGGATGGTTTCCCCCCATCATATTTTCCGTCCAAAATCACCTCCGCATTCTCGATCATAAAGTCAAAGGAAGCCTTCCAACCCCGGTCGTTAACCCCAAGCAGGAATGGGGAATCACGCGTTTTGAGCAAAACCCTTTCCCACCAACGCCGGTCATGGTTTCGCTTGATGGCGTCCCGCATCTTTGTCATGACTTTTGGGGGACGTTTGAAAGGCAGGTTGACCTTGGCCAGTTCCGGAGGGGCGTTTTCATTCCACAAAATCGCCAGGTCTTGAACCGAAAAAGAGGGGGTCGGCGGCTCGGCCGTCGACAAGTCTTTGCTTCTATAATCAGGATTCAGAGAATCAGGATTCAGAGAATCAGAGCGAAGTGCCCCCCCCTTCCTGGCCCCTTCATTGTCACCTTGGTCGCAAGCGCTTTCTACCTTGGTAGGAAGTGGGTTGGGTATGCTGGACGGTTTTTCGTTATAATGCGGCCGTTGATGCTTTAGGAAGTTGGGAATTTGAATAAACCGGACACCGTCAACTTCGTACCTGATAATCAATTGAAATTCGCGGAGTTGGTTAAGGAGGGCGTCAACTTCCTGTGACGAGATGCCATCAAACCTGAAAATTTCCCCTTTTATTCGCTTTGGCCGGTCCTCTAATTTTCCTTCCCGATCAGCCAGGCACCAGAGGCCGATAAAAAGCAAGCGGCCTGAGGCATCGATCTCAGCCAAATCCTCGTTCACGAAAAATCCTGGCTTGATATTCCTGGCCCTCACTCTCTACTCTCCACACGCCGACAAATCCACAAATTCCTTCCTCAACCTGCCATCTTGGACCAACCATTGCCATGCGCCCAACATCACCGGGTAAAGCCTGGAGCGGTCATGGGGCGCCGACGTGTGAGGCTGGAGCTTCACCAAGCCGTCAGAGTCGTCCACCACAGCCGTGGCACCATCGCTTCCCCCGGTGATCACCAAACCGTTTATGGATCTTCTGGATGAGTCAATCGTCCGGCAGGTATTCAAACAATTTCGTACTCGGGCTTCCCGCACGGATTAATCTTCCGGGGCGGAAGCGCCCCGACAGGACGCCTGGTTAGTGGTTTCATTCTTTCGGGAAAGCTCCTGAACCGTATTAACGATATCCGGCCGGAGATCCTCCAGGCTGATCACACCTTCCATGACCTCGATGATCTTTCTGGCGGTCTTCAGGCTGGGACGACGGGTGCCCCGGTTGATCTTCATGATATAGCTGCGATCAACCCCGATGCGGCTGGCCAATTTTTCTGGAATCTTGATCTTCATGGCTAATTTATATAGGCCTATGTGTCCTTTGTGTCAAGGCTTTATTTTCATCAAAACGGACACAGTTGCTCATAGGACGTTTTCATAAACCAAGATATTTTTTATTTGACTGTTGGGGACATAAAGTCCTATAATGGATTCAGGAGTTTAGAGGAGAAGAAAAAGCGCTAACTTTTAGAGGAAAATTTTATGCGGGAATGGCATGAAGAGGAGACCGAGGATCTGGATTTTATCTCCAGGCGGGTATTGCAGTTGCTCAAGGACCGTAAGCTCAAGCTGGCGCCCTTTTCGCGCGGCCTGGGGATTGACCCGGCCCATTTCCGCCGCTTCTTGAAGGGCAAGCGTCGCTGGCGGATGGATTACCTGGAGAAGGTGGCCGAAGGGATGGGGATGTCACTGGAAGAGTTGCTCACCGGGCCCAAGCCCCCGCCGGAGGTGCTACAGCCCATCATCACCGTGGTGGGAGAGTATGCCAGGCCCCCTGAGGGTCTGGAGATCGACGAGTATTTTGCCGTGCCCCTGGTGGAGGGCCCCATCGCCGCCGGTCATTCCGGAGCCATACCCGGAGACCACGTCACTTCCATGGTCTGGGTCTACAAGCCCGAAATCGGCCGGCGCCAGCACCACAACCTGCGAGCTGTCAAGTTGGCCAAAGACGCTGCCTCCATGGAGCCCACCATCCGCCGGGGCTCCATCGTCATCATCGACCCCGCCGAGATTACTATCACGAAGAAAGGAATTTATGCGGTGCGCCTGGAGCAATATGAAGGGGCCTGCGCCACCAAGAGAGTGAAGGAAAGTGAGGGCTTCTGGTTCTTCCTGTCTGACAACCCGGATTTCGAGCCGATAGTTATGAAAAAGGAGCGGGACCACAACCCCATCATCGGGCGGGTCATCTGGTCGTGGACAAGTTGGGTGAGGTAGAAGATCTGTAAAATGGTGGGGGAAAATACTTTTACCCTCTACCATTGGCCGCGTGGTTATATGAGCATGCAGGGCAGATACGAACCAAACCAGATAAGGCATTATGTTCTTAAAGCCGAACTATCTGCTTGACGGCACGGTAGTATAATTTTCGCTGAAATATTTCTTTCAGATATAACCTACAGTAATTCTTTGTCATCATATCAATTCAGCCAACAGATCATCAATTGAGGTAACAATTTTATTGCAAGACGCTTCAATCATTAAATTTATCGTGGAATGTTTTAAATCTCCGGCATTTCTGAAGTCAGTTCTGATACCAATTATTTTAGATCCTACCGATTTCCTGGCAAAAAAATATCCAATTTCCCAGGCAGTTCCATCGTCTACTTGCGTGCCATCTAAAACTGCTATTAGTATGTTTGCAGTATCCAACTTTAATTTATTTCGTGAGAATATCTCATGGATTGCTTCAGCACCCATAGACTCGATTTCATGTTGGGAAATTAGTTCATATGGCCAGACAATATGAATTTCCATTGGCTGTTTCTTGGCAAATGCTAAAATATGGTGTCTAATTTCTCGAATCCAGTTTCTTTCAGCTTTGGAAAACAATGGTCCGGCAAGATAGATATTCATAATAGCAATCCAATATAAATTAGATGGCAAGAATATTGATTACAATATGATCAGATTAATCTACCTTCTTTGTCAATTTATTATGAAAAGTAACGATTTTGCCAATAGCTTCTATAGCAAGACCATCAATCTCCCTTAATGCCTTGATCAATTGCACTTTATTTGGTTTGCAATTGGTAAGCTCATCGGCCGTAATATGACATATCTCGGATAGAATAGACCATACAAAATTGATTATACTTTCGGGGATTTCAATTTTAGCATCTTTCATGGGCAATTTTATCTCAAGTGCCTCCCAGAAGGCATAATGGCATAGAAGCGGTTCTCGGGTTACAGGGCACCGCTATCTCCCCATCTAACACGACCGGTGATAAAAAGCTTTGGCGATTCCATGACGTTGGATAGGAAATGATCGCCTTTTTGCTTCCGTTGCCGGAACTCTTCCATGCTCATGGTGTGGGGGTTGATCTCCCGGCCAATTTGCTCCGAGACTCCTGACAGCCAACTGGATAATGCGCGGAGGCCGATAGTGCCGATCACCATCAGGTCCAGGTCGCTTGCCGCTTTCTCTCTGCTGCTGGCCAGGGATCCGAAGACAAAGGCCACTTCCACGCCGTCCCGGTCCAGAACGCTTTTGAAAATCTCCACCAAACCGGCGGTCTTCAAGACCAGCTTGCGGATATCCGGGTACAGGGGATGCTCGGTGTTGGCCCGGTAGTAGAGGCGGTTACCATCCCGGCGGGGCACCACCAGATCCAGCTTTAACAGCTTCTGCAAGTCTTGCCGAATGGTGCCCAGGGAAAGACTGGCCTGCCTCTCCATCTCCCGCAGGTACACTTCTTTTTCGTCTAAGCCAAAGAGCTGCCGAAAGATTTCCGCTCGCACCCGCGAGGACAATATATCACTCAGGGTTCCCATGACTGTTTGGTTATACCATACAGTTGAGTGGTTTTACCATACGTTTCTTCGCTCCCCCCTTTGGCCTGATTATCCATCTTCCCAGGCTTATTGATATTTTTAAGAGAGGGACAGAAAATCTCTTTTCTGGTTGACAAAGGGGACACAGTGGCCTATATAATAGCCATAAAGAAAATTGCCCAGGATGGGATGTCCCATATGCCTCCCTCTCTCCTTGCCGTGGAAGAAGTCGCTGCCCTCTTGAAAATCTCCCCAAGGGCGTTTTATAAAGCGCTTTTTTAGGCCCCATCTGAGAGGCAGGATATGGCTCTTGATTTACCTGAACAACTCTGCGAGTACGAGAAGTGCCGATTGCCGTTCAAACACAAGCGGCGCGGTCAACGCTCCCATAGCCGGAAATGCCCGTACGCGCATCATAATTCCAGGAAGGACGAAACCAAGTGCCCTGTGGGCGGGGCGGTTATTAAGAAGTAGAGGGAATGAAGCCGTTGACATATTGTCCGCCTCTTGATAATAATCTCTGTATGAAGGGAAGCATACGGACAAAAGAAGTCTGTTCCCTATGCGGAGGGAAGTTCAAGGAGGAATCTAAAGGGCTTTTCTGTCCCCAATGCCGGACTAATCCCTCTAGATTTTTCGTTGATTGGTACCTGGGGAAGGGTGAGCGGTTGCGGAAGTTTACCGATGACCGAGGCTATCCCTTCTCTTCATATGATCACGCCTTCCGCTACCTGAACAAGATGCGGGATCAGGTAGATAACGGCAAGTTTGATCCTCGGGAATACGTCAAAGTTGAAATCCAAAAGCACCAGTTTAGCAATTACGCCCGGGCCTGGTTGTCCGGTCGCCGAAATAAAGAGGGCGTAGACCGTCTATCCCGGGACTATCTCCGTTCCCTGGAAATCTATTTCGAGAAATACATCATCCCCTTTTTCGGACAGATTTCTATCAGGGAAATCCATGAGGGGCACATCGAGCGGTTCAAGGAAAGCCTGCCGGCGAAGCTCAAGCCCAAGACCGTAAGCAACATGCTGGCCGGGCTCCGCAAGATGTTCCGGGACGCCTGTTTAAAGTACAAGGACATTCTGCACGTTCCCGACTTCCCAAAGGTCCAGGTCCCGGAACCCGAAACCAAATGGGTTTGGGAAGATGAGCAACTGCGAATCCTGGAAGGAATCAAGACCCCCATTTATAAAGCCTGCATCCGGTTTCTGATGCTCCAAGGCTGCCGGCCGGGGGAAGCCCGGGCTCTCCGATGGGAAAACGTGGATTTTGAGAAGAAGATTCCCACCCCTGATGGCCAGATCATCAAAGGGGTGATCACCATCCGAGCCGCCATGGACCAAGAGGTCTATGAGGAACGGACCAAAGAGCGGGACGTGCGGGTGCTCCCGATGCACCTGGAGGTCCGGCAGATGCTCTCGGGCCTCCCCCGGTGTCTCAGCGGCTTTGTCTTCGCCTACCGGGGTAAGCCGATTATCAAGAACTGCCTCACCCGGGCCTGGATTCGGGCAGCCAAGAAAGCCGGGGTGAATATTTCCCTATACCAGGCCACCCGCCATAGCTTCGCTTCCCAGGCTATTAACTCTGGGACCCCCAAGCATTTAATTGGGGCTTTCTTGGGCCACAAAGATCCGAAATCCACCGAGCGATACGCCCACCTGGAAACCGGCCCCCTGGTCCAGTGTTGGAACCGCCCCGAGCAGTTACGGCACCAGATTGGCACCAAGGCCCAAAGTGGCGTATCTAACGTATTAATATTCCGGCACAAAAAGTAGGCGGCAGGTGGGTTCGATTCCCATGCACTTCCGCCAATCTTTTCCAGGAGGCGCAACCGCCGCCCCCTGGCGCCGCCTGACCAAAACCATCTTGCGACTAACTATTTGACAAGGTGGAAATATTTTATAAAATTTAAGAAGAAACCAGGCTAAGGGGCCTGCGAGCCTTTCCATGAGGGGAACGCTTTCCGGTCGTTCCCCTTATATTTTTCAGGCAACGCTTCAGCTGACCCTGAGCCGGAATCTTTGGAGGTTGAGGTTCCCTGCGGATAAGAGGCAAGGTCACCTGGCGCCGCGCTGCCAAGGGCTACGGTTTTATTTCCCGGAACGAGGGGCCCGAGGTCTTCGTCCAGCACCGTAAGATCTCGGGCAAGGGCTTTCGCACCCTGGAGGATGGCCAGTAAGTCAAATCCGAGATGGTGGCAGGGACAACGGGTCCCCAAGCCCAGGATGTGATGAAGCTTTAGCGTAGCTGAGCCTTAAGGCGGTGGCGGCAGACCATGGGCGGCCACCGGCGAGGCTGGACTACCCCGATCTCAGCGGTTC
>VFSW01004546.1_pt1 | contig 20664 bp, 23 predicted proteins | sample 5358111 | NCBI WGS metagenome assembly VFSW01 (sample SAMN11554181, study PRJNA540505) | mine drainage metagenome | isolation source: sediment from site ElyBrook_90M | place: USA: Ely Copper Mine, Vershire, VT | collected 2017
AAGCTACAGTCTGTTTTAGTAGAGCTTGGAGGGAAGGATTGTACGGATTAAATGCTTACTGGGTAAAACCAGATCAGATCAAGATGGCAGCACCTACGGGTCAGTTTCTTGCAAAGGGCGCATTCCCAATAGAGGGTACTAGAAGCTTTGTCCAAGTTTCCAACTTGCAACTAGCCGTAGGGTTGCATCAAAAAAATGACAGTTACACAATCATGTGCGGTCCACTCACAGCAGTGAAGATGAGATGCTTGTTTTATGTTATTATAGAACCATCGGGAACTGATATGACGGATCTTGCAAAAAAAGTAAGATTGGAATTTCTAAAACTTGCAGAAAACCAAGATGTTGTTAAAGCACTCAATATTGACGATTTTATACGTGCACTTCCTGCTGGCGATAGCCACATAGTAGAGTCAGGTATGGGTCAAGGATATTGAGTGCACACAAGCCTAGTTTTGTTGTAGATGCAATGCTTGGGAACTTGGCAAGAAAGTTGCGTATTCTTGGATATGATTCCAAATACGAGTCTTCAATTGAGGATTCAGACCTGATCAAATTTGCAGAGAATCAGAGGCGTGTCATAGTTACAAAAGACGAAAATCTTTCCAAAAGTGCTGAAAAGATAGGCGGCATTACGACAGTCCTCATTAGAGGAAATGATGAAGTTGAACAGATTATCCAGATTGCAAAAAAGATTGGCCTTCCAAATTTTACAATTGATACCAATTCTTCAAGATGTGTTAATTGTAATGGAAAAATAGAAGCGATTGATAAAATAAGGATCATGGAAAAGATACCCATAAGAATTTATGAAAGGCAGGAAAAATTTTGGAGCTGTAAGGGTTGCAAGAAAATTTATTGGGAAGGAACTCATTTGGTGAAGATCCAAGAGTTTGTTGAAAAACTAAACCAGAGATTAAATCAGACACTGGATGGGTAGAGGTTAAAATGAGTGCAATATCTGATCACGATGGAGAGTTACTTGTCAGGACAGCAAGATCAGTTGTCATGGAGTATCTCAAAACTGGAAAAAGGACAACATTTTCTGATGAGATCAAATCTAGATTTTCCTTCAACTCCGGAGTGTTTGTTACCCTAAACAAAGAAGAAAATCTCAGAGGATGTATAGGGTTTCCAACACCAGATAGAAAACTATACCAATCTCTTTTAGATGCATCCATAGCATCGGCAACAGAAGATCCTCGGTTTTTACCTGTAAAATATGATGAATTGGACAAGATTACTTTTGAAGTAACAGTTTTGACTCCTCCTGAAGTGATAAAGGTACAAAACCCGTCAGAGTATACATCTAAGATAATGGTTGGCAGGGATGGATTAATTGTAAAATGTGAATTCGGTTCTGGCCTTCTACTCCCTCAGGTCCCCGTAGAATACGGATGGAATGAAGAAGAGTTTTTAGATCACGCGTGCGAGAAGGCAGGGGCTCCGCCTGACTGTTGGAGACAAAAAGATACCATGGTTTTACGATTCGAGGGTGTCGTATTCAAAGAAGTAGAACCAAATGGTCCGGCAGTACGAGTAAAACTATAGTATTTTGCCTTCTATTGCATCAACTGTGACCTCTTGACCATCTTTCAAGGATTCATATTCTTTCTTTTGTGCCACAACCAGCGGAATATTTGAAATTGCGCAACCCGATGCTGTTGTAATATCTGCATTGAGGCATATCATTGCAAGTGGTGCGCACTTGTTGTATTTTAGTGAGTAAATGGTATATGCACCCACACTGCTGCCTATGCCTTTTGGAAAGACTAGAATCTTGCCTCCTACAAATTTTCCAAACAGATCGTGGTTCTCATCCCGTATTCTTCCTGTAACCTTGTCTATACCCCCAAGAAAATTCACCGGATTTTCTGCGCAAAGTATGGTACCTTTTGCCATCCCTCTAACTATTATCTTGGCATTCATTTTGTCTCCTCTTGAATAATTTGATTGAGATTTTTTAGATTGACATCTACATTGTTTGATGTACTCAGATAATATGCTCCCTTGACGCTGTTCGTGATAACAGAATCAACATCTTCTTTGTCTATAAGCGGGGTCAAACATATACAGCAATCATAGAGTACTTCTGCACCGGCTCTGGCCATCTCTTTGTCATAACCCAAGTTTCTAACTTGTTCCTGTATAGCACGCGGACAGAAAATCATGCAACGTTTTTTAAATGATCGTCCTTTTAATTTAGTTGCTAGATCTGATATTTCCTCCAGTCCAAGTTGCGGGCTTCCTAGCGTAATAACATCGCCTGATTCGGCCGTATTGAGTTCATCTTTGACATTCTTCATTTCTTTATCCCCAAAGTCTATCTTTTCTCCCTCCTCTCCTTCTCCCAAGGTAAACATGCCACAGCTTCCAGATGTCCCCATTCCTGCACATAATGATTTACAGCTACGCCTGTCCAGTTCTTTTGTTCCAGAGATGGCAACTGAACTTCCTGCTTCCTTTCCCGCAAAATATCCCAGTAAGCCGTATGTTAGTTCATCTTTTTGTTTGGTCTTCATTCTTATGGTAAGATTTGGTTTCCTGCTTTCATCATCACGTAAATCAGAGTAGATACTCCTTCCGGTGAGTGCACTTGCAAGCGCACTGAATGCGCTTTCCTTGTTTGTTTTTAGAGCAGAAATTGAATTTGCATAAATGGCAGCATTACTTTCTGCAAAAGATACCTGAGTCCCTTTTTTTGGGAGTTTAAATATTTCATATGGAATGCAAGAAAAAGACGGGATGGCACCCATCTTCTCGTACGATTGCCTGATACTCTGTTGTTTTTTGATAAATTCTTCATCAAGTTCAAATTTTGAAACACTATCAGAATCAAATCCCATAGGATTTACAGTGGTTTTTATCTTAAATTTCGCATCTTTGCTAAGATGTGAGAGAAATTTCTCTCCTGCATCACCTATGGTATTGTAATTTACTCCAGATAGATGAGCCCATTCTACTGGAATCAGTTTATCTGCTCCTGTAGCCTCCCCTATTGCCACGAGAACCCGGTATGCAAGCGCAAGAGTTTCTCCGTGTTTTCCAGCAAGTGCAGATTCTTCTTCTTTTGTTAGCTCCAATATGATGATCTTGTTATAACAGATATAATACTTGTGTGATCAAATGTGATCAGTTGGATAAGATAGGAAAAATTCTAGATGGAATGATAAAGACAATGGATGCAGTCAAGCCACCCAGAATGACTGCATTGCGACAATTACGCGAATCTGAAAATGGAAGCCCTTTGAGTATTCTTATTGGAACAATACTTTCAGCACGAACAAGAGACGAAAATACATCTTCAGTGGTCAGAAAATTATTTTCACAATACAAGACAGCTAGCGCTCTTGCTAGCGCAAAGATTTCAGATGTTGAAAAGATTATCAAATCAACAGGATTTTATCACGTAAAGGCAAAGCGCATAATCGAAGTGGCATCTATAATAGATTCAAGATATTCTGGTAAAGTACCGCAGACACTGGACAAACTAGTTGAGCTGCCAGGTGTGGGTCGAAAAACTGCAAATTGTGTTCTGGTTTATGCGTTTGACAAGCCGGCCATACCTGTAGATACACACGTACACAGAATTTCAAATAGGATTGGGCTTGTTCAGACAAAGACTCCTGAGTGTACAGAGGCTGAACTCATGAAAAAAATCCCAAAAAAACACTGGATTCGAATAAACGATACGTTTGTCATGTATGGACAAAATATCTGCAGACCGGTATCTCCAATGTGTGCAGTCTGTCAGATAAAAAAAGAATGCAATTATTACAAGGCTGCATCTTCTGGCTCTATTATATAGGGTTCTGCTGTTACGATGTAATAAATCAGAGGCTGTTACACAATAACTTACGATCTTTTGTGTTTTATGGACCACAAACGTGGCAAATGTAGATTTTTATTGAAATGAACCTTAGATCATCTTATGCATAGAACAATATTTGCTGTACTTTTACTGATAACGCCGCTTTTACCGGCGGCATATGCTCAGGAAGAATCATCTACTATGAACAAGTCAGTCCATTACGATACACTAGAGATACCTGCGGCCGCTTTTAACGTTATAAGAGATAATGCTACCGTCTTTAACCTACCGCATGCAGATGTTACTAATTGGCAGCTCACCATACAAAATAAGCTCACATATGCTAATCCAAATGGCAATGCCATAATCAGACTTTATGAGGACCCCAAGGTACAGAAATTCATAGAAATTGGGATGGGCAGTCCTCCAGATTATAGATTGTGGGTCGCAGTCAACACCCCAGAGGATGGGTATTTTTTGATTCATGAGGAAAAGACTGGCGGGTGGAGTCCAGGCAAGATTGTAACGGTGCAACACACCAGTAACGGCGGATTATCTGCATCAATAGGTCAACAGGTACTTGTTGACAATCTTGATGTAGCAGGATTTACAGTTAGGGATATTGAAGCGGCTGGAATGGATTCAACTTCTAGCCCACCATCAACATCCTCAGGTGATGTTTCCATAACTATAGTTTCAGGAGATCCTGCACAAAATCCAATTTTCTACATGCCATTTGTCATAGTTGGAGTAACCGGACTCTTGATTGGAGTTTTAATAAAGACCAAGAAGAGAGAAGCTGTTGCATCTAGGTAATACAGCTAATTACCCACTCCTTATGACTTGCAAAATCTAGTCAACAAATGGATTATCCCAGTCCATAAGGATCTTCGATACTTCAGGCCGGATAAGGTACTCTGACGGGCTTTGTTTTTCGAGAATCATCTTTCTAAGCTTGGTACCGCTAAGCTGTTCCTGAAATTCCTGTCCATGTGGACAGTTTCTCTCACTTGCAAAGGACAAACATTTTTTGCAATAGAAGAAGGCAGGATAGAAGATGGGTTCGATCCCAATATCAGGATAATCATCAAATATTTTCTGTGAGGCAAATGGATCGTAGTAATTGCCCACACCGGCATGATCTCTGCCTATTATGATGTTAGTGCACCCAAAATTTTTCCTCATTATGGAATGATGAATGGCTTCCTTTGGACCTGCATATCGCATCTCTGTGTGTAGTGTAGCAAGATAGCATCTATTCTGTGGGTAGTAATACTTGATCAGTGTCTCATAGGCTGCAACTATTACTTCGTCCTTGTAATCTCCTGATTTTTTCTTACCTATTAGAGGATTAACAAAAAGCCCACTGTGTGTGTTCAATGATGCCTTTTGAAGCATCTCATGCGCAACATGTGGCACATTCCTAGTTTGAAATCCAACTATTGTCTTCCACCCTGCCTTCTCAAATAGTTCTCTTGTTTCTCTGGGAGTCTTTCTGTATCTGCGAATTGGCGTTTCTGCAGGCCTTTTAATATAATCTATTTTGCCTCCAACCAAAGATTCTTTCATTGACATGATTTTTGCTACTCCTGGATGTTTTTCATCGGTTGTACCATAAACCCCCTTTGCTGCTAAATTTTTATCAAATGTATAGATCTCTTCTACATGCAAAACCGCAAAATTTGTACCGCTAACATTTAGAGCCACATCTTTTGTATCCTTCATCTTTGTTGCAGTTTCTTTATCAACATCAAGTATTATCGGAATTGTCCAAGGAAGATCATTTGCTAACCTTCCCTTTGTTACTACCTTCTCAAAATCTTCTCGTAGAAGAAATCCCTCAAGTGGACTGAAAATTCCATCAGATATATTTTCAATGTCATTTGCCAGATCAGTGCCGACCTGTATCGAAAACAGATTATCTTGGTGTATATTTTTAGATCTGTTTACCAGTTTACCTCCATGTGGTTTGGCAATACCCATATCATATTACCTAGAATACTATTTTCCGTGTTCCGCATGCAATCCACATTCTTTTTGAGGATCTGTCTCCCACCACCAACGTCCAGCCCGTAATGGTTCTCCAGGTTTGATTGCACGCGTACAAGGTTCACATCCTATGCTAGGATATCCCTTGTCGTGAAGTTTGTTGTAAGGCACATTATTATTCTTAATATAATCCCAAGTTTTTTCCCATGTCCATTCAATTATTGGATTTACTTTTATGATACCATTGTGTTGCGGATCAATCTCAATTCTTTTGGCGCCAGACCTGATTTCAGTTTGATCAGCTCTCAACCCAGTTATCCATCCATCTACGGTTGAAAGCATTTTCTTGAGTGGATGAACTTTCCGGATTCCACAACATAATTTGCGATTTGCCATACTTTGATAAAATAAATTCATGCCATTGACGCGAACCATTTGTTCAACCTCATTAGAATCTGGAAACATTACTTCGATGTTCGTGTTGTACTTGTTTCTTATCTCATCCATAACATCGTATGTCTCCTGATTTAGTCTACCAGTATCAAGTGTAAAGATTCTAGATTTTGGGTTTATTTTCATCATCATATCAATTACTACAACATCTTCTGCTCCAAAACTTGACGCCATAGCTATTCTTGGATGAAGGTTGTCTAATGCCCATTTGAGAATGTCTTGCGGTGTCTTCAGTCTTTCGTTTAACTGCTGTATCTGCTCAGCAGTAAAAATATGCATAAGAAAATGTATTCATTTTGGTCATATAATTATTTAGGTCGACTTTTTATCCTAGAATGATGAGTCAGGACACTGAAAACAGAATGGGTGAGAAGACCGTGCTGGTTATTTTTCCATCGGTTTTTTCATTAAATAAGATGAATGATTTAGAAGCAAGTATCTCAAAGATTCTCAAAATAAAAAAACAGGGATTTACCTGTGTACGAAAGAATAATTCTGTATTAGTGGTGGAGGCAGATGATCCTGTATTTGCCTCCTCTACAATCGGATCACTTTTTGGTATTGACCGAATAGCTATTGCAAAGGAAGTCAAGAATCAATTTGATACAGTGCTTTCTACAATTGCAAATACAAGCATGAATTTGTTATTAAAAGGCGAGAAATTTTACATAAAGGTAGAAGGAAAATCCACCAGTTACTTGACAAAAGATTTGGAGGTTGCCGCAACTTCATCTTTAATCGAGAAGTCCATCGATCTGCAAGTAAAACCTAGTTTGGAATTAGATCATGGGAGCAGATTGCTTTACACATACCTCACAGAATCATACGCCTATGTTTGCATTTTTGTAGATAAAGGACTTGGGGGAATTCCATTTAATTCTCAAAAGGAAACTATGCTTTGTTGCATATATGACGAGTTATCTGCAATAGCATGCCTACAAAGCATAAAAATGGGTTTTGATGTAAAGGTGCTAATAAGTTACTCAGATGACTCAGATATTCTCAAGACATCTAAAATGATAAATAGAATATTACCATCAATTGTTCAAGAAAAAATTACGCTTCAATTCTGTAAAATGCCCAAGATTCAAGATTCGTTAATGAAAATTCTGGTAATTATTAATCTAATTGTATCCATTGCCTCTTCCAAAAAAATCAAGCGCGTTGCATTACCAATCTTACCCTTTGTATTACCTGTATGGTTTGTAGAAGATAGCATGAAAGTTGTTTTCCAAAAGAACTTGATTCCATGGATTCCACTTGCTGGCATGGATTCCAGTATTCTTGAAAATTCTAGACAAATAGGATTAGAGAAATATATCGCAAATCTGGAGAACCTGAGTAAATCAAAATTTATCAAAAGAAACATTCCAAAAAAGAAAATTCAAAAACATGCTAGTGATGCATTGAAAAATCTTGAATCAATATCGCTAACTGCAGGACCAAAAAATGTACACGATATAATTGATTCCCTGAGAATGAATCATTGAGAATTTAAGTAGGACTAATTTAGTTGCATGCATGAAAAAGATAGGTGGGTTCATCAATCCATGGGGAAATGGCCATTTCACCAGAATGATGGCCCTTGACGATGTAATTCGCCAAAACGTAAGAGATGATCTGGATATTCACTATTCAAGTAGTGGAGAGATTTACCAAAAGCTACTCAAGAGATTTCCTGCAAAAAAGGAAAATCTACACAACATAGTAATTCCAACACCTATTGATGGCAAGTGTGGCCCAAGCATTACTTTATCTTTATTCAACATTCTACTTCCTGTTGCAGGCAGGAAACCTCTTGTTTCAGTGATGGCAAAATACCTAATCGCTGAAGGAAAATTGTATGATAAGCAAAAATTTGATCTTGTTATTAATGATGGCGATGTAGGTTCAAACATCATAGCAGAAAAGAGAGACGTCAAGTCCGTCTTTATTACAAATCAATTCAGGCCTAGACTTTGGGTATCACGATCCTTTTTTTATCCTGCAGTAATGTACATATCAAAGAAAATTGCAAAGGCTTCAAAGATAATTGTCGCAGATTCTCCTCCTCCTTATACCATATGTGAATACAACCTGAACTTTCCTGAAAGATTGAAGAAAAAAATAGTGTATTCGGGGCATTTTTCAAACTACAATGCAATTAAACACGGTCCAAAGTCGGACTTGGAGAAATTGATTGAAAGTGTAGATAGTTTTGGATACTGGATGATAACCGGTAACAGGTCAACAAATAAGGCAACTTCCACCAAATATGAAAAGGTCTTTCGTGCCACTGAAATGAATAATGAAAGGAGGATTATATCACACGCAAAAAATGACTCTTCTATTAATAGGGTACTTGATAAGGACGGTAAGGCACACTCAATTTCTGAAGCTCTTGAGAAAAATATCGATTGGATTCAGATAGATATAGGATTTCTCTCTGAACAGGAAAAAGATACTGTTTTGAATTTGTGTAAATATGCTGTCATAAATGGCTCTCATACTGCAATGGGGGAGATATTAGGTGCAAAGGCAAAGCCAATCATAGGGATTCCCGTCTATGACGAGCATACAAATCAGATAAAATGGGCAGAAGAGAGAAATTTGGGTATTCTTGCTACCAACATAAAACAAACAGTGAATGCAGTTTCTAAAATACACCGCAGTTACAACAAGTATCAGGAAAATCTGGTAGAGTTTTCCAGAAATTATGACAGAAATGGGACTAGTAAAACTGCAAAGATCATTTCAGGAATGCTTGAAGATTAGAAAGAATTATAATTTTTAGAAATATAATTTCAAATTCTGGTACGCGGCATTTTTCGATGGGCGAACTGACCAACATGGGATGAAGACATAGACCGCGTACCAGAAATTATAACTCATGTTAATGTGGATGGTGTACTCGAATGATACTTGTAATCTATGCATCAAAGTTATAGTTGGTAGGCTGTCATTAGCAAATGCTAGATTTTTGTGTAATGTCATATCACCTGCTTGCCTTCAACTTGGAATAATGTATTTTGTGAAATTATGTGCTGGTAATGTCATATCGTTCTACAAGCAAAACATAACTAGCAAAAGCTTTTATGGATAACTCTAGTGATCGCGTCATTGACAGAATGTCCTGAGTGTGCAGCCAAGCAGGTTCAGATAGAAATGAAATTTGATCCTAACACAAAGCATTTCATTTGTAAAAAATGTGGATTGTTTGCCACCAGAGAACAGATAAGCGATATCAAATACAGATTAAATAAACGTGAGAAGACACGAGAAGACAAGCATGATGAATATCGCGACTGGTGGCAATCAAGTAAGAAAGAAAAACAAGGTTAGCATAGGTGAACAGAAATGACTAAAGAAATTCCAAAGTGGGTACAAGATGAGATAAAAAATGCCAAATTTGGAAAGCCAGACCCTATCATAAGGACAGGTTACATACTTGAGATATACGAAAAGGATATGAAAATAGATTGTCAGGTTTACGAAGCTGTGGAAGATGGCAGGAAAATTATAGAAGGAATGAGTTTACCAAAAAAGATCAAACCGTCAGATCTTATGAAGGGTGTTGTCTATGAATTTACAATAAATGCTTACAAGGCTCCTTTAGGCAAAAAGCTCATAGAATTTCTTAAAAAAGAGATGGAGATAGACATGGACGCGATATATCAATTTGATCTTGTAAGCCTTGAGATGATGGACGTTGATTCTGATTCAGCCAGCTCCGAGGAGCCAGAGGAATAAAGTGCAAAATTTAGTTTGTTTTTGATCTTCTAAAAATTTGACCAACTATTGGATTTATCAGGTATGGAAATGTATGTTTGAACCATATCGCTATCCTTACAAATTGAGGAACCACAATCTCAAGTCTGGGTGAAGAGGCAGCCCTCACAACAGCTTTTGCTACAGTATTTGCGCTAAGAGCGGTGGTATATCTTGGCATTTTGTTAAATGAGTCATGGTTAAAGAAGCTAGTTCTTACCATTATTGGACTTACGACTGTTATTCCTATGCCACTTCCCTTCAGCTCATGGTATAGTGATTCTGAACAACCCAACATCGCAAACTTGGATGCACAATAACCTGCCATTCCAGGAATGCCAAAACTTGCAGCTACTGAAGCCACGTTGATTATATGGCCAGACTTTTGTTCTAGCATTTTTGGTAAAAAAGTCTTGGTGCAATATACCATGCCAAGATAGTTTGTTCTCATCTGTGACTCTATTTCTTCTACTTTTAGATCATTGAAGTTACCATAAATTCCAAAACCTGCATTGTTTACAAGTACATCAACGGTACCAAACTTTTCCAAGACCTGCTTACTCATTTCATTTACTTGGTCCTTTTGAGATATATCACAAGCACATACAAGAATTTGAGTTTGATACTTTAAGAGTTCTTTTGCAACTTCCTCAAGTTTGTTCTTATCCCTTGAAACAAGCACAATAGAGGCGTGTAATTTAGCAAATTCTAGTGCAGATTCTTTTCCAATGCCACTTGATGCTCCAGTAATTATAACTATTTTTCCTGAATAATCCACAATGAAAAAGTAAAGACGGCGAAAATAAAGCGCTTTCTATAATGTTTTTTGATTTTTGATGCTTGGATATACTACCTTCATGAGAAATAGCCAGCTTATGACCAGACCTACATGATAAGTTGCAATTCTCCAAGCTATGATGATGTTCCACTGAAGGCTATCCTTTGCAGCTACATACGTTAATGTATTTAGGTGTCCAAGATAGGCCCATACAGCAAACTCGGTCAGACCAGAGCCACCGATAGTTATTGGAAGGTTTCCTATTGCATTTGCAGCCATTGTGGCCATTAAAGAATGGAAAAAGTCTATCATATAACCTGCCCCATTTGCAATAATCATAAACGAAAGTCCATAAAATGACCAAGTAAACACAGAAATTATAATTGATACTGCAAAGGCTTTTTTTATTTGTTGATTGTGCCGTGTTTCCCTACTCATGTCACAAATTTCTTTCATCCAGAGATTTGTCTTTTCAATATATTGCAAAGAGCGACCTTTTCCCACTCTTGCGGCAATTTTTGAAATCAATCCTGGTACCTGAAATGTTCTTTTAGATGATAAGAAGAACAAAGAAGCCCAAACCCCCGTTATGGGTAAACTAACTGCAAGTACAGATATGCCTACAACATATGCTCCATATGCAAAGGAAAAGGCTGCAGCAACAATGGCAAATATTCCTGCTACCAGAACCTCTGTTACGATCTCCACAATTGTAACATAGGATGCCTTCCCAACCGGTACACCTTTCTTACTTAACCACATAATTCTTACCAACTCACCCCCTACAAAAGACGGCGTTGTTGATGTAACAAACTCGCTTCCTATCCTTACCGAAATTGTTCTCCAGTTTACATCGATTGGCCCTAAAAATTTCCTGACTAGATAATTGAATTTCAAACCCTGAGTAAGTAATTTGCAGGCCATAGCAAGCGCGGCTCCAATAAATGGCACCATGCCTACCGCAAGCAGATCTGCAAGGCTAACGTTGAACGTAGCAGCGATGATCAGAAATGGTATTATACTTACAGGTAGTGCCAATAGTTTCCAATTCATCGCATGCTCTATTCATGGATGGAAATATAAGCTCAGCATAAAATAGTTGATCAAAAATGAAAGTAATTTTTCTTGTAGGAACTGCGGGATCGGGAAAATCTCTACTGGCCTCAAAAATTCTTGATTATTATACTAGAAATGGTCATTTTGTCGGAATGTTAAATTTGGATCCTGGAGTAGAGAATCTCCCATACACATGCGATGTTGATGTGAGAGATTATGTGGATATTGTATCAATAATGAGACAGTATGATCTTGGCCCAAACGGATCCATGATAATGGCAAATGATCTAATTGCTTCCAAGATTGATGAATTACAACGTGAGATTGATAACGTGAATCCAGATTATTTGATAGTGGACACCCCAGGCCAAATTGAGTTATTTGCATACAGAGCCAGTGGACTCTTTTTTGTGCAAAACCTAAACACAGAACAAAAAACCTCAGTATTTCTTCACGACGGTTCTCTCATTACAACGGCAGTTAATTTTGTATCAATAGCATTACTTGCAACATCTGTTAAACTTAGATTAGGTTTACCCCAAGTAAACGTGGTAACAAAAGTAGATCTTATAGAAGACAAAATTAAAGACATACTAAAATGGTCTTCAAACACGGCCATTCTTGAAGAAGCCATTGCAAAAGAATCAGACGGTGAGAGCTATGTACTTGCCACAAATCTTTTGAGGAGCATGAATTTAGGGGGGTTTGCTCAAGGATTGATTCCAGTTTCAAATGCCACAGGATATGGTATGATTAACCTTCACGCAGCATTGAGCAGAATTCTTAACATCGGCGAAGAGATGGAAGATTATGGTTGAAAGCGTAATTGTGAAAGCTCCATGTTCTACTGCAAATCTGGGCCCAGGGTTTGATGTTTTTGGATTGGCGTTAGATGCATATCATGATCAAGTCCAGTTAAAAAAGGAAGGCAAGGGAATCAAAATTAAAAGTCTTGATTCTGTACCCGTTGAACTGGAAAAAAACTCTGCAGGTATTGTGATAAAAGAGATGGCCAGAAAATTTAAAATAAAGACTGGTCTAGTTCTGGAAATCAAGAAGGGGGTACCAACAGGTTTTGGGATGGGTAGCAGTGCAGCCTCAGCAGCAGCTGCAGCGGTTGCCTTTGATGCCTTGTTCAAATTGAAACTTGGTGGAAGTAACTTGGTAGAATATGCAGGACTAGGAGAGATGGCTAGTGCAGGATCAGTTCATTACGATAATGTTGCTGCATCAGTTCTAGGGGGATTTGTCATAGTAAGAACAAATCCGTTTAATGTAATAAAGATCGATCCTCCAAAAGACCTGATTCTTTGTGTGGCTATTCCAAAAATTCATGTGCCTCAGAAAAAGACAGAGATGTCAAGGAAAGTTCTTCCAAAGCAAGTAAAACTCTCAGATCATGTCAAGAATCTCTCTAACGCATCAGCATTAACTGCCGGATTTATGAGAAAAGACATTGAATTGATAGGTAGTTCCATAAACGACATAATAGTAGAACCGGCAAGAAAGCATCTGATTCCAGGTTTTGATAAGGTTAAGAAAAACGCCCTTGATGCAGGAGCTATGGGAGTAACAATTAGTGGGGCCGGACCATCAATAATTGCTTTTACATCAACATACAGCAATCCTAGAAAAATATTGGATTCCATGAGCAAGGGATTTGCTTCAGCCAAGACAGAATGTACAACGGTGATATGCAAGCCAAGCAGAGGAGCTACTGTCATCTAAGTTATCTTTTATGTAGAAAAGAATTCATCCTATCTTCTCTTTCCTTAGTTGAAAAACAAAGAGACCATGAATAGATTTCTAGTCCGAGTCCGGTATCTAAACTTGCATCCATCCCCTTATTGACAAGCATTTTGGATATACCAACTGCAAAGTTACTGTTTTTTGCAACACCTTCAGCGTAAGATTTGGTTTGGGAAAGCAGAGTTTCAGATGGAAAAACTTTGTTGACTAGACCCATTGACAGCGCTTCCTCTGCGTTAATTCGTCTACCTGAGAAAATCAAGTCTTTTGCTCTTGCAGGACCCACAATTCGCAACAATCTTTGCGTACCACCCCATCCCGGGCAGATACCTAATGTTACTTCGGGTTGACCTAGTTGCGCATTTGGTGATGCAAATCTAATATCACAAGATAGTGCCAGTTCACATCCTCCTCCAAGTGCATAACCGTTTATTGCAGCTATTACTGGTTTTTCCAATTTCTCTATCTTGTTTAGGACCTCATGCCCCCTGAGCGCATATTTTTCTGCTTCTATAGGCCCAATCTTGCTCATGTATTCAATGTCTGCACCTGCCGAGAATGCTTTTTGCCCAGCTCCTGTAATTATGATCACTTTTGATGAGTCTTTCTCCAATTCATCTAAAACTTGAATAAACTCATTCATGACTTCTAGACTCATTGCGTTTAGCTTATCTGTCCTGTCTATTGTAATTTGCACAACGTCGTTCTCTTTTTCTACCTTGAGGTACTGCATATCAAAACATCACGAGTCTCCAAATTAAACTTTAGAGATTGAAAGAAAATAGAAACTGAGTTATACCGCACTTCGCACAATTGAGCTGCTTTGAATTCGTTGGGTTTATTCGCTGCTGTTGGTGCAGCCATATGTTGGGGAAGTTTTTTTGTTCCTGTTAGAAAGGTCAAGGTTACAGATATTTGTCAGTTGCAAGGAGCTACTGGCATAGGTGCGATCCTATTTGCAATTCCAATTGGCTTTTTGTGGGGATTCCAGATTTTACCAGCAGGATTGCTAAGCGGGGCAATATGGTCAGCAGGAAATTTGCTTGCTCTTTATTCAGTTAGATTGATTGGGCTTTCTAGAACATCGCCGTTCCTTGCAGGTTTTAGTGTTCTCATATCGTTTTTGTGGGGAATTTTGTACTTTAATGAGAAGTTCGACTACATGTTTCTTGCCATTATTGCAGTAGGATTACTGCTTGGTGGATTAATTTTTATCTCAAATACATCAAAGAACCAGCCTGTACAAAAGAGAGGATATCTTATTGCTGCAGCTTCAGGATTGATAGGAGGATCTTACGTTATTCCTCTTCAAGCCATCCATTCACTTCAAACAGGATTCTTTTCATCCAGTCTTTCCATCTTTGCAATTGGTATACCATTACTATTTATCTCAAGAAAATTTGTAAAGAAAGAAATGATAGCAGGAACGCTTTCGGGTTTCTTATTTAACATAGGAAGCTTATCAGTCTTAATTGCTGTTGGGTTGATCGGAATTACTGTAGCGTACCCCATATCACAGACAGCTACGCTATTTGCAATCTCTTGGGGGGTTTTGTATTTCAAAGAAATTATTCACAAACAGGGCATATTCCGAGTCATCATAGGAGCGGGCCTAATATTATGCGGAGCGGCATTGATTACAATTGCTTAGTCAAGCATTTTATTTAGTTGAAAATCACGGTATTCGAATTGAGAGCAATTGTAGTATTTAGTGGTGGAATAGACTCGGTATGCGCTGCTATCTATTTGCGTAAACGTTATGACATTTACGGGATCACTTTTTCGTATGGTCAGAAGGCTGATCAGGAACTAAGTGCAGCAAAGCATTTTTCTAAAATACTGAAATTTCGGGAACATAAGATAATTGATATAAAATTCATGAAAGAGTTGTATGAAAAGACAAACGCCTTGACATATTCAAAAATGGACATACCCTCCAAGTTTGACTACTCCATAGTTGTTCCAATAAGAAACGCTGTCTTTCTTTCCATAGCATCTGCTTGGGCATTTTCAAAAAATGCTAATCTAGTTGCATATGGCGCTCATAAAGACGATCAACCATATCCAGATTGCAGACCTAAATTTTCCAGATTACTGACAGATGCTCTTAACGAGGGAGAGATTGACGGTATAAGAAAAGGTTTGAGAAAGAAGATTAGAATATGGAGCCCGTTTGTTGGAGGTCTTTCTAAGAGTAATCTTCTCAAGATTGGTTTCGGTTTGCTTGGAGATGATATATTCAAAACTTGGAGTTGTTATTCTCAATCAAAAATGCACTGTGGAAAATGTGAATCATGTAATAATAGAAGGATGGCCTTTCGTCAAGCAGACATAATAGATAGAACTAGATACAGATTTAGCTAGTCTAGACTTTCAGCGCTGGTCTTTTTAAAAGGAGCGGACGCACGATGAGATAGTACAATGGATACGGTATACCGACAAGCCCCCAGAAGATCCAATTAGTCATGGATTCATCAAAACCAAATTTTTTAAAGTAGTCCATTGAGCTTGCCGCAAACAGCATTCCAACTGCCATTACAATGAAGAATTCTATTGCATACCATGAAAAGGCTGGCCAGGAGTCCTTTGGTATATGGACATTATTATGCACACCCATGTTTGTCATGAATTAGATGTTATTATTTAATTTTTCAAATTATACAGTGTTTAGTCTAGATCTACCGCTATAAATTAGACTTAGAACATCAGTTCTTGCTTCTTTTGTATCATAAACCCCTCTTGAGGCAATAGTTGCTACCATAGAGTCATTTCTTACGCCACGCATCTTCATGCAAAGGTGTTCTCCTTCTGCTATCACTAATACCCCTTTTACTCCTTCAGAATGTAATTCATCTGCAATATTTTTTGTAATTCTTTCTTGGATTTGTAGTCTAGATGAGTATTTTTCTACAAGACGAACTAGCTTTGATATACCAAATACCTTACCATTTGGGGCATACGCTATTGTAATCTTGCCAAAGAATGGCAACATGTGATGTTCACACATGGAGTAAAATTGTATGTCCTTTGCTACAACCACATCAGAGTCTTCAGAGAATTTAACTGAGAGTTCCGACTCCGCATCATATCCCTTGAATATCTCTTCATACATGTCTGCAATTCGGCTTGGAGTATCCACTAGACCCTCTCTTGTCGGATCTTCTCCTATCTCAGCAATCAATTCGCGAATTAGTTTTTTCACTCTCTCTTTATTCATTATGGTGCTCCTATGAATTTGTGTAACTGAGGTATGATACGTACTTCTTCATAATAAGTATGAACTGCATCGTAGAAGTCTAGGAGTTGCTTCAAATCTGGCTCTGCCATACCATACGTAGGCTGTATTATAAATCCTGCAACTTTGGACTTTGATATCATATCAAAAATGCTCTTTAGAATCTGTTTGAACTGTTCAATCGTGGTTCTTGAGCTTACAACTATTTTGATGTAAGTCACTTTACCAGAATTGACAGCAAGTTTCAGACATTGTAATTCATTTTCTAAAAGTTTAGGATAATGATCTGCATCTACAAATTCAGAATCAAGAGTTTTAAACTCAACTTTTATGTAATCAAAGTAGGGCAAAACCTGGCCAAATCTCATAGAATCAAAACAAGATGACTCCAAGTAGGTTGGGATTTTCTTTTGCTGTACAAATTTTGCCAATTCAGATAATGCTTCTGATTGGACAAGTGGATCACCGCCGGTAAAATTTACTTTGTATGTATTTTTTGCCAGACTGTTTTCAATTAGTTTCTTTGCTTCATCCAACGAATATTCTTTTCCTGATGTCATAGGTAATGTGTCTTTTGTATCACAATAGAAGCATTTGAAAGGGCATCCTGCTAGCCTAACAAAAAGTGTCTTGGTTCCATAGAGAATTCCTTCTCCTTCTAACGATGTGAATATTTCGTACAACCTTACTTTCAAGTATTCGATCTCTGTTTATTCAGTATTTATTTAATTGGATTCCATGATGAACAATTTTTACCAAAATGATTTATTTGATTGAAGATTTGTATCACATAGTGAGAAAATTAATTCTCCTGCTCATATTTACAATTTCAGCGATTTTCATCACTTGCCAACAGGCAAATGCTATAACAATCACTGCAACTCCCAAGGCTTCGGATTTTGGTCCAAATGACTGGATACTTGTAAATCTTAAAATTCAAGGATATAATGGAGGTCCAATATCTTGGGTAGCCCATAGACCAGATAACTCCACAATATCAGGTAACCTTACTCAAGTAAAAAACGGATCTGTTGAACAGCAAATAGTAAGAAATGCTTTTGACAATTATTTTGGTAATTGGTCGATTGATTACACGTATGATGGTGTAAAGCAAACAGCTCGTTTCAAGGTAAATCCAATCGTGTTAACTATTTTCACTGGAAAGGATCTCTATTATGAACCAGATATGATGAACATTAACATCACCACTTCATATTACGTACCAGTTGCAGAGCAAGCAGAATTTTTCCATCTAAATTTTTATGACCAAAAGGGGAATCTTGTAAAGGATATACCTCAGATTGATATAAGAGCAACTCAGCCCAGTGTAATTTACAGTTTTCACATGACAGAACTTGCAGACTATAACCCACCTGGACTGTACAAGCTAAGGATTCAATATTACAACACAGTGGTCCAAATACCATTTCTTTTAGGTAAATATTCTGATCTCATGCAGATATCCACACAGACAGACAAGAGTACTTACAAAGTAGGTGATGTAGTCAATATGGAACTATTATTCACTAGGGTTACGCAGTTAGGTGGTACATTGACCGTAACAGGTCCTTCTGGAAATATCATTACTCATAAATTCCAAGTAGATTCTGTGCACACCCCTCTTGTTTTAAATGATGTAACGAAGGATGTTGGGGCATACAATTATGTAATCCAGTATGGAGGCGTCAGTCAATCAGGTTCGTTTAGTGTTGTTGCAAATCCTGCGCCATTACCAAACATAGAATTAGGTGTATTTCTTGACAAGTTAAGCTACAGACCAGGAGAGATTATTCATGTAAAGATGCATACATCTCAAGTTATCATAAATTCGACAAGCATTTGGGTTGTTGATCCAAACGCTGTAGAATATCCGAGATTATCGTTGCCAATAACTGCAGTTGATACAATATTACCACATAAGATAAGTAAGAATGCCATTACCGGTAAATGGGAACTTTATGTGGATTATGATGGATTAGTCAGATCTGTTCCTTTTTTTGTTGGTGGTCCTCCAGTAGACTACATAAAAATGCTCTACGCAGATCAGTTTAGCGTACCTACTTTTGCATCAATCTTTGCAGCAAATTTTACTTCTCCAACCGGAATAGCTATTGGCCCTAATGGTGACATTTATGTTGTGGATTCTGGAAACTCCCAAATAAAAAAGTTCGATTCTAATGGAAAATTGCTTCTATCGTGGGGAAATCTAGGAACAGGGAGCGATCAATTATTACATCCAAATGGAATTGTTGTTGGGAAAAAATACGTCTTTGTTGCAGATACAGGAAATGCAAGAATAGATATGTTTGACAAAGAGGATGGAAAGTTCATTTATTCTTGGGGGGGTTACGGTGATAGTAACGGAATGTTTCACACTCCAGTTGGACTCGCTACAGACAACCAAGGAAATCTTCTTGTTGCAGATTCTGGAAGAAACACAATTCAAGAATTTAATACACATTTTGACTTCATGAATGAGTTCAAGTCTTTATCTACAGGCGATGGCAATTTTACAGCAGCTAATGGAATAACAATCGACTCCAAAGATAATATCTATGTATCTTCGCCAGATGATAAGATTCTAGAATTCTCAAGTATTGGTAATTTCGTAAACTTCTTTGGTTCTCAGGGCTCAGAAGAGGGCAGATTCAACAACCCTACAGCGCTAGCAATAGATTCACATGGTAACTTTTACGTTGCAGATACTTGGAACCACCGAATTCAAAAATTTGGTCCTGATGGAAATTTCATTTTGAGTTGGGGATCGATAGGAACATCAGTAGGTCAATTTGAGGAACCTGTCGGACTTGCAATAGACCAGTCAGATAATATCTATGTGGTAGATGAGAAAAATAATAACATTCAGAAATTTTCGTTACATGGGATGACTTCCCGAATAATACCTAGTTGGGTAAGAGATAGAGCATTGTGGTGGTCTGAAGGCGCCTTGGGCAAGAGAGATTTTGCTTTGGCTGTAAGATACATGACAAGTCATGGTTTGCCAAGTACAAATGAAATCAATGGAACTGTAGTAAAAATTCCAGATTGGGTGAAAAGAGAAGCCAATTGGTGGGGGTTGGGTAAGATTGATGATGAAACTTTTGCCAACAGCCTCCAGTACCTCATTTCTGCTGGGATTTTGAAAGTTTAGTACACGATTTTGGGGGTCTTTCTGGCAAACAGCCCTGCAATGAATATCAGGGCGCCAAGAATCCCGATAAGACTTCCAATAAACTCTACGGTATCACTAAGATCGTATTGCATAGGAGCAAGAAATACCGCAAGTACTGCGCCTACTATAATCATTGGAATTCCAATACCTATTGAGATTTGTTTCGAAACCATTTGTTGTATTTCTGTCAAAAATCTATATGAATTTTATGAAATATGCCCTGTATAGAAAACAATAGTTCCAGTTGCTTTGTCGACTAACTCCGAGATTCGTTATTTTTCAACATTATTTTGATCGATTTTCAGATCCTTACATGAGTAAGATGATCGATATTAATACCAAAATTGTGGTTTAGAACGAGTTAGTCGACAAAGCAGTTCCAGTCTAAATAGGACCATATAGAGAAGAGAGTCTTTTATGAATTTTGATGTTTATGTTTTGTGTGTTCGTCTGTATTTTTGTGATGTACGCCCTCTATTTTGGTGTGATCATTATGTCCTCCATCTTGTCTTGATGTTGTAATGTTTGTGGGTAAAGATGTAGTTGTGTTGTGGTGTGAGATGTTGGATTCAGTAGAGTTGGGTAAAGATGTAGTTGTGTTGGATTCAGTAGAGTTGGGTAAAGATGTAGTTGTGTTGGATTCAGTAGAGTTGGGTAAAGATGTAGTTGTGTTG
>VFSW01004547.1_pt1 | contig 20663 bp, 21 predicted proteins | sample 5358111 | NCBI WGS metagenome assembly VFSW01 (sample SAMN11554181, study PRJNA540505) | mine drainage metagenome | isolation source: sediment from site ElyBrook_90M | place: USA: Ely Copper Mine, Vershire, VT | collected 2017
GTCAGCGGATTGCCAACCTCGAATTGGACTGCCGGCCGCCGTGGAGTCGGCGACAGGCAGTACTGACCACACCAGGGCCAACAAGGGCGCAGGACGTGGGTTTGGCCCTCAGAGGCCCTGCAGGAGACCTCGACGGGTCTTGAACTCTTCGACGTCGATCTCACCTCGGGCGAATCGTTCATCGAGAAGTTGTTGCGCCGTGGACACTGCGCCCGCCGCGCCAGCGAAGGCTCGCGACGCTCCATGCTGATGGTGGTCGCGCCGGCGCAGAAACGAGATAATGGCGACACCCACCACTACGAGGAACGTGAAGAACACGAACGCCATGAACAGGCCACGTGGGCCGTTCATGAACTGATGCATCCCGCCGGGGCCACGGAATCTCGTAAAATACGGGGGGTCTTGCGATAGTGGTGGCATCGCTTACCAACCTTTCTTCTACCAGTCGCTCTACGACTGGGACTCGACACTTCCTCTGCTGCTCGACAAGAGCCCGATCAGGTATCTCGACGAGACATCAAGAAACTTCCCGCCGCGAGCAACACCACGGCGTAAACGGCCAGAACGATCAGACCGGTGAGTGGACTGAAGACGGGTATCGTGGCGAATCGCGGTGGTGCGCTCAAGGCGAAGACCGTTTGGCCGATATTGGCCGGCAGGAAGCGACTCACCGCATGGATGATGAAGGTGGGCATCGCACTGACCAGCAGGGTGAGAACCAGCACCGCGCCGGCGAAGGTAGCAATCGAGCCAGCGGAGTTGTGCAGGATGGTCGCGATACCGAGACCGATCAAACCGAGCAGTGCCAGGTACAGTCCACTCTCGATCAGTACGCGCAGCACGCCAGGAGCACCGAAGGCCACGTGCGACGCTGATCCGGAGAGGACCGCGTCGCCCACGAAAAAGGTGACGAACGACAGGACTTCGCCCACGACCAGACCAACGCCGCCCATGACGATCGCTTTGGCGCCGACCACCACGGATCGGCGCGGCATCACTGAGAGGGTCGAGCGAATCTGGCCCGTGCCGTACTCGGCACTGATGTAGAGGACCCCCAGGCCCCCGATCGCGAACTGACCCAAGTTAAAGCCGACGAAGATCCTTCGAATCGGATCGATCGTCGCCGGACCCGTGCTGAGTGCGTGGGTCGAGAGGATCCCCAGACCGATGGTCGCGAGTAACAAGGCAATCAGGCTCCACGACGTCGATCGCACCGACCAGAACTTGGTCCACTCGGCCGAGACCGCTTGGCGAAGACCTGCCCGTCCAGACGGTTCGTCAATGGTCCATTGATGTTCAGCGGTGACGGTGCTCACGACACTCCTCGATATTCGACTGATGAACCGGTCATCTCCATGAAGGCGTCCTCCAAGGAGGCCTGGGCAGTCAGCTCGTAAACGGCAACGCCTAACGAAAGTGCGAGGTCGCCAATGGTCTTCGCGTCCAGACCCGAGACGAGCAGGGAGCCATCCGCACTGAGCACGACCTCGCCGTTGGCCCCTTCGAGCACCGTCATGAGCGCTTCTGGTGACGAGACCCGGACCCGATAGGAGTTCCCCGTGCTGTGGGCCACGAACTCCGCGACCGGCATCTCGGCGATGAGCCGACCTTTTCCGATGACCACCAGCTGGTCAGCGGTCAGGGCCATCTCGGCCATGAGGTGGCTCGAGAGAAAGACCGTGCGACCTTCGGCGGCGAGCGACTTGCACAGAGTCCGGGTCCATCGGATGCCTTCAGGATCGAGACCATTGACCGGCTCGTCGAGCAGTACGACGGCGGGATCGCCCAGGAGCGCTGCGGCGATGCCGAGGCGCTGGCCCATACCCAGTGAGAACTTGCCGACCCGCTTGTTCGCGACGTCGATCAAACCGACCCGATCGAGCACCTCGTCGACTCGGGTCTTGGGAATTGAGTTGTACTGGGCGAGCGACCAGAGGTGCGAGCGGGCCGATCGGCCCGGATGGATCGCCCGCGCCTCGAGCAGCGCCCCGACCTCGCGCAGGGGCCAGCGCAGTTCGTGGTACTGCTTACCCAAGATCTTCACCGAGCCGCTCGTCGCATGGTCCAAACCCATGATCATGGCCATCGTGGTGGACTTACCCGATCCGTTGGGTCCGAGGAAGCCGGTCACGCGACCCGGTTGGACATCGAAGGTCAGGTCGTCGACCGCCAAGACATCACCAAATCGTTTCGACAGTCCTCGGGCTTCGATCATGTGAACAAAGTTACGCCGACCACGTGAACGCAGATTGATGGCTCCACAAGAACCAGGTAAGAATCACTCACCTCGACGGCGTCGATCCAAACCCTGTCGGCTCGTCGAATCTCGACTCCGATGCTCGACAATTCCGGCCCGACCAGTACGGTGAACTCTTACTAGTTGAGGAACTCTCGTCGATGACCACACCCCTCGATCGGGCCAATTACCGTGTCACCTTCGGTGTACTCGTTCTTGGCGTCTCCGCCTACGCCCTCTTGCAGTCGCTCGTGATCCCGGCATTGACCACGATCCAAGTCAGCATGCACACCACCCAGAACACGGTCACCTGGGTCGTCACCGCGTATCTTCTATCGGCCTCGATCTTCACACCGATCATGGGTCGGATCGGAGACATCCTGGGCAAGGAGCACGTCATGGTCGCGACGCTCGTGGCCCTTTCACTGGGCTCAGTGATCGCCGCACTCGCACATTCGGTAACGGTGCTCATCATCGGCCGTGCGGTGCAAGGTATCGGTGGCGGTGTCATGCCCCTCGCCTTTGGCATCATTCGCGACGAGTTCCCTCGAGAACGACTCGCCTCGGCAATCGGGACGATCGCGGCGATGACCGCGGTGGGCGGCGGCGTCGGCCTCATCATCGCGGGACCGATACTCCAACATCTGGGGATCCACTGGCTGTTCTGGATTCCCCTCGTCATGACGTCGATCGCGGCGGTGCTCACGTACTTCTTGGTTCCCGAGTCGCCTGAGCGCTCCAGTGGACGCATCAGCATCTCGGCGGCCCTGCTCTTGTCGGCGTGGCTGATTGCACTTCTGGTGGCGGTGAGCGAAGCTCCCTCGTGGGGTTGGACCTCGACCAAGACCGTCGGATTGGGTGCGCTCGGGCTGATCTTGCTCGTGGTTTGGGTCGTCGTCGAGCTAAAGGTGGACGATCCGGTGGTGGACATGAAGATGATGCGAATCCCGGCCGTATGGACGAACAATCTGGTCGCCTTCCTCTTCGGAATCGGGATGTACTCGATTATGGCGTTCCTCCCGGAGTTCGTCCAGACCCCGCGCGCCGCCGGCTACGGATTCACAGCCAGTACCGTTGCGTCTGGAGTCTTTTTGCTCCCGATGACTGCAGGAATGTTCTTCGTCGGTCTCTACTCGGGCAAGATCGCCAACCGATTCGGCTCCAAATCCGCGGTGCTCGTCGGATCGGCGGTTTCGGCAGGTGGATACGGCATGCTCGCACTCGCCCACTCGACCAGTACGGAGGTCTACTTGGCCAGCGCCCTGCTCGGCATCGGACTCGGACTCGCCTTCTCTGCGATGTCGAACCTGATCGTGCGCGCGGTCCCTGCGTCACAGACGGGCGTCGCCAGCGGCATGAACGCCAACATTCGAACGATCGGTGGCGCTGTGGGGGCCGGTGTCATGTCGAGCATTGTGACGTCGCGGATGTTGCCCATTGGCGCACCGGCCCAGTCGGGCTACGTCCACGGCTTCATCTTCCTCGCCGCGTGCACCCTCGTCGCAGTCGTGGCGTCGATCTTTATTCCCGAGGCGATCAGCGACCACGAAGTCCACCTGAACCACGCCGAACTCGCGATCGTCCCGGGCGGAACCCTCACTGAAGGCTGAGTGCGACCCGGCGGTCATCGTCGGACCTGTCTGACCAAGAGAATGGACGATCTTCACTCGTCATCTGGTGATCGCCAACGCTGCGGCGGACCAGGCGGCGCAGTTCGTCGTGGCGGGAGGGTCACGATCAATGAGCGGGTGGCATCGGCGACCAATTGAATTGCCGCCTGGACGTCGGGTCGACGCATCAACGATGCAGACTGGATGCCCGCAACCTTTCGAATGAACTGTCGGGCGGCGTCCTCGATCTCGACGTCGGTGGCCGGAGGCTCGAGTCCTCGAAGAATGGTGATGTTTCGACACATGACCCTCACGGTATACCCGCGGCGTGCCAGCGCGCGCCAGACTCAGTGCGCGCGCGCAGCCGCTTCGAGCCGGTGCTGGGCACTGACGATCCGAAGAACCCCCAGCATGGCGAGCAATGAAGAGACCGCCATCGCCGATCCGACCAGGATCAAAGGAAGGGTGATCGGCGACGCCGAGGCGCCATGGGGGCTACCTTGAAGAAACCACGGTGCGTGCTCCCCGACCTGGTGCCACCAGACCCCGGCGGCGACACTGATCGCGATCACCATTGCTGCCACGCCTTGCGCGAACGTCGATTCAATGCGAAGCACTCGCGAGGTGAGTTCGAGTCGGCGAACGACGTCGAAGACACTCAACGTCCAGAGTGCCACCGTCGCCACTGCTATGAGTGCGAAGGTGAGGACTATCCCTGAGTACCAAGGATCCCCACCGTTGCGTTGGTGCGCGGTCAGGTGATGTGCCCAAGATGCCAGTGCGAGCAGTCCCGTCGTGGTGAGGGCCAGTGCGAAGAGCGATCGCAAGACGTGGGTCCTCACGCGCACCCAGCCGCCACTGCGGATAAATCGAAAGAACGACGGAACGACGATCAGGGCTCCCGCCACGAAGAAGGCCGCGGCGATCACGGCGGCCGCGGCGATGGCGTCATAGGCCAACTGTGCCCCGGACCTCGCGGAAGGCGGCATGGCCGCGGCGAAATGCTCGGCTGTCTTGACCAGTACCGATCCGGCGACCACCATGAGCGACCATGATCCGAGGACGACCAGCGAGCCCGCACGAGTCTGGTCGGACGCAGAGCGCCGTGTTCCGACCAATCCCAGATCGTGACTCCTCTCGCGCAGGCCCGCCAGGGCAATCGACGCGCGAAAGCGCCTCGTGGGTGCTGCACCGCAGAGCGTGTCCTCGAGGTAGCTGACAAACTCCTGCGCGTAGCGCTCGCGCCATGCTCGGGGATACCAGCGGAGCAGACTATCGAACTCACCACGGCGACTCACAGGGCCACCCGTGGGGTTCGACCAAGACGGTGCTCGCTCACGTCCGCAATACGACGCATGTCGGCGGCGGCGCTCGCGAGAGCCGCGGCGCCACTCTGGGTGATGCGATAGGGACGGCGGCGCTCCTCGACCGCCAGCGCCTCAATCAGTCCAAGCTCCTCCAGGCGAGTGATCGCACCGTAGAGAGTGCCCGGACTCAACTGCACCCCCGCGAACTGTTGGACGTCTTTGGACAGGGCGTGTCCATGTTTGGGGCCAGACGCCAAACTCGCCAGTATCAGGATTGGCGGGTCGTTGAGACGACGCAACCCCCTAGTGAAAACACCCATCCCCCCATGCTACTACGTCGTACGTAGTAGCATGGGGGGACCGGGCTAGTAGCCGTAGTTCTTCGTCGTGGTCGTCGTACTCTTGGCGACCGTCTTGCGAGAGGAGTCGGGAGTCTTGGAAGCCGTCTTCGCTCCGGCGTTGATCAACCGCCATACTCCACCAAGGGCGGCGATCCCCTGGCCATTGGCCTGGTAGGCACCGCTGTCACCAGAGAATTGGTAGACGGGATAGCCGTTGTAGGTGATCTGCTTCTCGGTAGCGGAACGCTTGACCAGGCTGAAGGTACCCTTCACCCCCTTGCCAGTCGAAATGAAGATGGACTTCGTCTTGACCAGCAACGGTGGCCAAGTCGTGAGACAGGCACCTTTGCAGCGAAGGTGGCCTCCCTTCTCACTGGTGAGAACGTAGAGGGCATGGTGGCTTGAGTCAGTGAGGACGCCGGTGTAACCCTGCACGGTCGCCTTGAGGAACGTCCGCGAAGGCGCCTTCGCCGCCGCGCCAGCGCTCAGGCCTCCCGTCGTCACGAGAAGTGTGGCGAGCGCCGTGGCGACGAGGATGCGTCGGTGCCAACGCGTTGTGAGCAATGTCGTAGTTGTCATAGAACCTCTTCATTATCGGTGGTGTGTACAGATGATGCGGGTAGTACATGTCTACCGGTCAACGCTTCTCGAGTGACCGTCAGCCACCATATTTCCCATGACATCAAGGAAATAACGGCTTCGTGGGATCGAGACCACGTTTCTCCAGACGCCCTGGTGGCTGCGCGACGCCGCGATCTGGCCGGCGAGCGACCTGGTTCAAATCCAAGACCGATCGAATGCTTGCGCGTTTGAACCACTTTCTCGCGTCGCACCTCGAGTGAAGGACTTCACCAGAAGGTTCGAACCACGTCGCGATACCTCTCCGGGGCTCTCGCTCTACGGGCGGGCTTCGCCCTTCCACCAACCGATACCGGTTGCTGTGCGCAGAACGCGAGCCGATGTGTTCGCCGTCTCCACCTGGTGACACCACCGACGGATGCTCATCGAATCGCTCGGGTCACCACGACCTGTCCGATTCCCACTTGAGCATCGATCGTGAGATGGGGGGCCAGTGCCAGCTGTCTCGCAGTGACCAAGGAGATGGGAACCGCGGCAAAATGACTGTACGTGTCCCCCCCGGATGTCAAGAACGTCACCGTGCCGATTCCAACGTGTGTACGCAGGTCGACGATCGCGTTCGCCGGGACCACCACATCGAGTACTCCGACCGCCACCGAAGCGGACACGCGAAACCCGTTGGCCGGGAAGTTAACCGAAGACAAGTCCACAGTCGACTTGCCGAACTCACTGACGTACGAATGACCCGTCGAGGCGAGCGCGGTCGGTTGCACGAATCTCAGTCCGCTGCCCCCGCGCATTGGCACGCCAATCACGCCCACGACGCTCAAGAATGCCCCCGAGACGAGGATGATGATGCTCACACCGACCAAAAAAGCCATCGCCACCAGACGACGAAACGTCCAGCGACGTGATGGCCGTCGAAGCGCCAACACCGCGAGCGAGACGAGGAAGATCAGCCACACCAGCGCCAAGCCTGGACCGAAGCGCGGATGTCCGCCCGCGGTGGTGGAGAAGATGATGGCTACCACGATTACTCCGACGGCGAGCGCGACGTAGGGCCAGCGGTTCGTCGCGACGGGCACGTCCTCACGCGAGGTGCGCGGCTCATCCTCGCTCGAAATACTTCGAGGGACGATCACCCACATCGCCAAATACACCGCGAGTCCCAGTCCCCAGATACAAGCGAGGACCACGAAGATCACGCGCACGATGCTCACATCGATGTCGAAGCGCTCGGCCACCCCGCCGGCGACCCCTCCAATGAGACGTTTCGTCGAACTGCGCCTCAGTTGGGACGGTTCAACTTCCGACTCGGGTGTCGAAGGGCCGGCGGATTCATTGAGGTCGTCCATGTAGTCAATGTACGGCCATCCGAAGAATTGGACCATCGGGGCAAACCCTCAGTCGAGCTCCGGGGTCGGTGTCATTTCAGGGTTATCCCCTAGTGACAGGTGCTCAACTTCGTGCGAGACTTCTTGTCGACGAGCCGGTGCAGTAACTCGAAGGGCGGGAAGTGGCGATGCCAATTTCGATTGCGGAGAGTCCTACGTTGGGCGTTGCACTACGTCCCCTTCGCCGCTCGGACCGCGGGGCGATTCTGGGGGGTGTTTGCGCCGGCCTGGCGGTTCGACTCGGACTCAGCGAACGAACGATCCGCGTGGCTTTCTCCCTGACCGCGTTGTTCGGTGGTTTCGGCCTCATCCTCTACCTAGCGCTCTGGCTCTCGTTGACGCGATCGGGTGAGGAGACCTCGATTGCCCGTCGGCTGAGCAAGCGCCCACACGGCCATTGGTCGAACATCCTTTTGTGGAGTGCGGTGTTCATCGGAGTAGTCGGCTTCGCTTCGAGCAGGCGAGTTTTGACGTCGGGGTTCGTCATTTTCTGGCTGTTCACCATGGGAGTGGTCGCCATATGGCGTGGTGCTTCGACCGACGAGCAGTCGCGGATCCGAGCTTTCTCGACGGCCGTGCCCCTACTGGGCGTGGTATCGACTCGCGGGTGGAGGGCGGTGGCGTACCGACTGATACCGGGCGTGCTGCTCGTCGTGGTTGGACTCAACGTCCTCAATAGAGTCGGAGGGGTTTGGGGTGCGGCCGTCCCGGCGCTCATCGGCTCGATCGTGCTCATCGGCGGCGTTTCGATCCTGCTCGCTCCCTGGTGGCTCCAAACGGTTCGGGACTTGACCAATGAGCGCCGTGAACGCGTGCGGATCGAAGAACGCGCGACGATGGTCGCACATATCCACGACTCGGTCCTTCAGACCCTCACGCTCATCGAACGCGCCGCGGCCAATGAGACCGATGTCATTCGCCTCGCCCGAGCGCAGGAACGCGAACTACGACAGTGGTTGTTCGATCCTCAATCTCTCAACGGTCGGTCACCTTCAGAATCGTTCGCCAAGCTCGCTCGATCCATCGAAGACGACGTGGAGAAGGACTACGGCGTCAAGGTCGAACTCGTGATCGTCGGAGACTGTGAGGTCGACGAGCGCGTTCAGGCCCTGTTGGCCGCCGCGCGCGAGGCGGCAGTGAACTCAGACAAGTGGTCGCGTGGCCCAATAGTATCGATCAACGACGAAGTGGAGCCCCAAGTCATCTCAGTGTTCGTCCGTGACCTCGGTCAAGGATTCGACGATGCGAAGGTCGCCAACGATCGCCAGGGCATCGCTCTATCGATCAAGGGACGTATGAGTCAGGTCGGCGGCCAGGCAACGGTCCGTAGCGCTCCCGGGTCGGGCACCGAAGTGCAGTTGGAACTTCCCCGACGTCACCCGTGACATCAATCCAACCCCGAGTCTTTCTGGTCGATGATCATGAGCTGATCCGTTCGGGAATTCGCGCGGAGATCTCAGGTGCCGTTGACCTGGTCGGAGAGTCGGACGAAGTCGAAATGGGCATCGAGATGATCCTCGAACGCTCGCCCGACGTCGTACTGCTCGACGTCCACATGCCCGGCGGTGGTGGACTGCAAGTGCTGCGTGAAGTCCACAAGTCGAAGCCGGCGATTCGATTCCTGGCGCTTTCGGTATCGGACGCCGCCGATGACGTGATCTCCATCGTGCGCGCTGGCGCCCGTGGCTACGTGACCAAGAACATCTCGGGCGTGGAGTTGGTCGACGCCATCTATCGAGTCAGCGCCGGGGATGTCGTCTTCTCGCCACGTCTGGCGGGTTTCGTTCTGGACGCCTTCGCCAACAGTGACTCGCCGCTGGCGTCGGTGGCGAGTCTCGACACCGAACTCGACCAACTGACTCCGCGCGAGCGTCAGGTACTACGCCTCATCGCGCGCGGATACTCCTACCGAGACATTGCCACCGAGCTCGAGATCTCGGTCAAGACGGTCGAGAGTCACGTCTCGTCGGTACTACGCAAGTTGCAACTGAGCAATCGCCACCAACTCACGAATTGGGCCAGCGAGCGCGACCTGTCGAAGTGAACGAAGAGCACGTTGAAAACTGAGGCCCGAGCACCTCGAGGGGGATCAGGGAATGCGTAGGGCCTTGTAGAGAGCAGCACGTCGCCTCTCCTCGTCGCTCAGGGTGGACTCTTTGACCGGTTTGACGAGCGCCCAGTGTTTGCCCACGGGACAGTACTGGAGACGTCGTGTGCCTAGACGCACGGCCTTCAGCGACGCCAGCGGAACCCAAATGGTCGTGAAGAGATGTCCCTTACCGCAGCGCACGATCGTGTCGCCTCCCATCCCGCTATAGCCCTTGCGCCGCGCACCGGCGCTGACGACCACCACGAAGATAACGACGACCACTACGACCGAAACCACTATCGAGATCGACGATGAACTCATGACAGACCCTCTTTCCGACACGAGAGCGAGTCACTAGCAGCGGCCCCGGATGGAATTCAGCTCAGTGTATGCGCTGACCTAGAACCGAGAATATCTGACCCGTTCTTGACCAATCGTAGGTTCAAACAGTTCAGAACGCCGAAACGTACGCGTTGATCGCCGGCTGACCGCCGAGGTGCGCATAAAGGACGCGCGAACCTTCCGGGAAGTAGCCCTCACGCACCAAGTCGATCAGCGCAGTGATCGACTTGCCTTCGTACACCGGGTCGGTGATCATCCCTTCGAGGCGCGCGGCGAGTCTGATGCCCTCGATGGTGTGCTCGCTCGCGACACCGTACACGCCGTCGTGCCAGCGATCGAGCAACACGACCTCGTCCTGACGCAGCTCTCGACCAAGATCGATCGCCTCGGCCGTTCGTCGGGCGATTCTCACGATCTGCTCACGGGTTTGCTCCACCGTGGCCGACGCGTCAATCCCCAAGACGCTGGTGGCGCGTTGCGAGTGAGCGAAGCCCGCGACCATTCCGGCTTGGGTCGATCCGGTCACCGAGCAGACGATGACGTTGTCAAAGGTGAAGCCCAGTGCGTGCTCCTGATCCTCGACCTCGAAGGCCCAACCGGCGAAACCGTGACCGCCGAGGGGGTGATCGGATGCCCCGGCGGGAATGGCGTACGGCCTACCTCCCGCCGAGGCCACGTCGCGCAGAGCTTCCTCCCAGGAGTGGCGAATGCCGATATCAAATCCGTTCGGATCGAGACGCACGTCGGCCCCCATGATCCGCGATAACAAGATGTTGCCCGTCGTCTCGTAGCCGGGTTCATCCCAGTCGACCCAGTGTTCTTGGACGAGTACGCACTTCATGCCCAGGTGCGCTGCCACCGCGGCGACTTGACGGGTGTGGTTCGACTGGACGCCACCGATCGAGACCAGCGTGTCACATCCTGATTGCCTCGCCTCATAGGCGAGGTACTCGAGCTTGCGGACTTTGTTGCCGCCATAGGCGAGTGGGGAGTTGACGTCCTCACGCTTCGCCCAGATCTGCACGCGTCCACCGAGGTGGTCGCTCAATCGATCCAGTCGCTGCAACGGGGACGGCCCGAATCGAAGGTCCACCCGGCCGTACTGCTCCAAACGATCTCTAGACAAGGCGCCTCCAGGTCAACGGGTCCCCCACACTAGTGTCGTCGGATTCATCCGCTCGAGTCACTCAGCCCCGAGATCTGACGGATCACCCGAGCCAGTGCGGAATTATCCTCATCGCCAAAACCTTGAGCGATCAACCCGTCTTCGAAGGCCGCCGCGAGTGAACTCACCGGCAACGCCGCACCAACACCCTGCGCCAACTCAAGACCAATCGCCAGGTCCTTACGGTGCAACGAGATCTTGAAACCAATGGGGTACTCGTCATTAATCATGCGCTCACTACGATTGCTCAGCACCCACGAGCCAGCCGCACCACCGGCCAGAGCTCCCACCACCTTGTGGACGTCGAGGCCCGCCTTCAACGCCAGTGTCACGCCCTCGGCGACCCCCAAGTACGTACCGGCAAGGATCACTTGATTAACGGCCTTGGCCCACTGACCTGATCCGACCGGACCGAGCAGCGTGACCGTCGAACCCATCGAGGACAGAACCTTCGCGGCTCGATCGAAGTCAACCTCGTCGCCGCCGACCAGGATCGTGAGCGTGGCCAAACGGGCGCCCTCGGAACCCCCCGAGACCGGAGCGTCGAGCATCGCGACTCCTCGCGTGGCCAGGCGTCGGGCGAACTCTTGAGCTTTGAGCGGGTTGATCGTCGAACAGTCGATGTACAAGGAACCCGGTGCGAAACCGTCCGCCAGACCCCGCTCAGCGAAGAGAACCTCCTCCACCTGGGGTGAATCGGTGCGCCACGAGATGACGACGTCACTCGACTCAGCGACGTGGCGCGGGCTGCGCACCTCGTGCGCGCCCAGTCGTACGAGTTCCTCCGCCCGGTCCGCCGTCCGGTTCCAGACAGTCAGATCAAAGCCGCTTCGGATGAGGTTGGCCGCCATGAACGACCCCATCGTGCCTAATCCGACAAAACCCACCCGAACATCTGATTCTCGCTCACTCATGCTCGACACCTCCAACGTCGTCGCGACCGACGATTCCCTATTCAAAACTAGGTCCCGCGTGCGAACGCGCGTTAGGTCAGCTGACCGACCGGCGTGGAGGGCACTGGTGACGTCGGCGTTCGCACGACTGTCATCGCGATCACGAAGGCGAGCAGGGCTCCGAGCGCACCGCCGCGCATGGCGACCTGATAGCCGTGCACCGTTGCATCGAGGGTAATCTTGGCCATCGTGGGCGCCCCGGGTACGGAGCCCGTCGCGCGCACGATGGTGGCCGTCGCGCTCTGGACGTGATGACGCGCGGCCGTCGCCGAAGCCGTAACCAAGACGGCCAGGCCCAGCGAACCTCCAATCTGTTGACTCGTGTTGAGTAGCGACGACGCCAGGCCCTGTTCGTGGTTTCGCACCGACGACACCGCATTCAAGGTGAGCGGCATCAGCGAGAGTCCCATTCCGAGCCCGATCGTGGCGAGCGGCCCGAGAACGTGAATATAGGGAGAGGACTGGTTGATGAACGACGCCCAATAGAGGCCGGCGGCGATGAGCAGTGGACCTATGGTCAAAGGACGTCGGATTCCAATCTTTTTGATCTTCTTGGACAGGAAGACACTGGTCGAAGCGACCATCACAGGAATCGGTAAGTATGACACTCCGGCGCGCAGCGAACTGTAATGCAGGACGTTCTGGAGAAACTGCGTCAGGAAGAAGAGCAGCGCCAGCATCGCCCCGCCGATCAACAACATGACGGCGTAACCTCCCGCACGGTTCCTGCTTCGCAGGAAGTGGTGAGGTATCAAGGGCTCTGCGCTCTTGAGTTCCACCAGGACGAACGCTCCGAGCAGCGCCAGCGCCAGCGCGAATGAGAGCAGCGTGCCCGAGTCGGACCAGCCAGAAGTCGGAGCACGCACGAGCCCATAGACCAGCATCGCCATCGCGCCCGAAACGGTGAGGGCACCGGGAACGTCCAATCGACCCCCGTGTCCGTCCACCTTGGGCAGCACCAGAGGGGCGGCGAACAGCAAGACCAGACCGATCGGCACGTTCACGAAGAACACCCAGCGCCACGAGGCTGTCTCGACGAGGAGTCCACCCAGGATCAGACCCGTAGCTCCCCCGGCGGCAGTCATACCGGCGTAGACAGCCATCGCGCGATTTCTCGCCGCGCCCTCGCCGAAGGTGACGGCCACCAGAGCAAGCGCCGTGGGCGAGGCGATCGAGAAGAGGGCGACACCGCTCACGAACATCCGGCGACGTCCAAAGATGTCCCCGGTGCGACCGCCGAGCAAGAGCAACCCCCCAAAGACGAGCACGTACCCGTCGATAACCCAGGTGAGATTGGTAGCCGAGAAGTGGAGGTCTCGTTGGATCGACGGCAGCGCCACGTTGACTATGGTCATGTCAAGCATGACCATGAGCTGCGCTGCGGCGATCACGGCCAATGCGAAGCGCGCATGAGCTCGGGGTGCCTCCAGCGAGTTCGAGGGCAACGTGCTCATGACCGACCCGAATCGTTCGTGATGGCGCGACGCGCCCACAACACCACGTCAATCAGCGGCTCGGGCTCGCCGTTCACCCAGCGCTCTTCACGCTCCACGAGGCCTATCTCGAGACCGCGCGCAAACTCCGTGACCAACTCGACGCTAAAGAGCCGATCGCGCTCGGGCGGACCCGATCGACCGAAGGAGTCCACGTGATGTCCGACGATGAAGAGGTGGCCACCCGGTGCCACAGCGGAGACCGCTCGCTCATAGAGACCTTGGCGCAGGTGGGTCGCGAAATGCATATTCGCCACGACCACGAGGTCAAAACTAAAACTCGCTGGCTGATAGGTCGAGAGGTCGGCCTCGACGAGACTCAGCGTGACGCCGATGCTTTTGGCACTGCTCGCCGCCTGGGCGAGTCCCACAGCAGAAGCGTCGACCCCGGTAACGTCCCAGCCGTTTCTAGCGAGCCAGAGCGCATTGCGTCCGGTGCCGCAGCCCAAGTCGAGCGCACGTCCGGCTGGTAGAGGAGATACCAACTCGACCAGGCGGGCATCGGGATCACTCGGCCAGGGATGCTCTGCAAAGCGCCGATCCCAGATCGCCGCGTCGGTACTCTTGCCGGGTTCGTGGTTCGTCATTCTCCGCTCAACTTTCCTTTAAGGACCTTGCCTGCGCTACGCGAATCACGTTCGCAACGCCGCGAATCGTCATTGCCCGCCCGCTCTTCGATGCGCTGGTGGTCAATGGCCAGCGCCTTTTCCATCTGTTCGATCAGCGCGGCGAGGTTCGAACGCCCGGTCTCTCCGAGGACCTCTGCGAAGACGGTTTCGCGAACCGAAACGAGAGCCGCCACACGCTTGACCATCGTGCGGCCTCTGGGGGTCGTGGTCAACGTGCGCGGGCGACGGTCCTCCTCAAGGCGCCCACTACGAATCAGACCAAGCGATTCCAGTTCATCGGCACAGCGTTTGGCACTCATCGCATCGCAACCCAACGTGCGCGAGAGGGCCCGCACGGAGATTCCTGGCCGATCGCTCACCGCTCGAAGCACGGCGGCGAGTGGAGGAGTGAGTCCCAACGCCGTCAACTCTCCGGACCACGAGGCACGAAGCGTGCGGGCGAGGCGACCGATGCGAAATCCCAAACCATCGGTCAGTCCCGATTGGGCCGATGCGCTCACTGATGGGCTGTCCACGATTCGACCCTCCTTCGGATTTGGTAGCGCTCGAACTCCAACCGTAACATCGTCTACAGTTCAGTCCCCTCAACCGTTCCCGTATCGCTGACGTGGCGTGACGCGGCCGTCAGACCATGGAGCGGTCCTCTGCCACCTCGTTGCTAGGGCAGTACTCGATCGTCGAGCAGGCGAAAAGGATTGAGGAGTGCCTTGGGATCGAACAGCTTCTTGATCCCACGTTGGAGGGCGAGTGAGGTGGGATCTGACAACCTGAGAAAGGGTCGCTGCTTGTCGATCCCGATTCCGTGCTCGCCAGAGACCGCTCCACCGAGTTGCACGCCGTGTTCGAACATCTCGTCAAGGAACGCTTGGCGCTTGACGTCGTCAGGTTGCAGTACGAAGAGGTGCACGTTACCGTCGCCAACGTGTCCGCATCCGCCCGCCAGACAGCCGTGACGCTGCGCGATCAGACCCACGTCGGCCAAGAACCGGGGCACCACCGAGCGAGGCACCACGATGTCGAGAATATCGTTGACCCCCGCCTCCTTACTCGCCCAAAAGACTCGTTCACGACCCTCGATCAGGCGGTGCGCGACGCCCGTGGCGAGTACGTAGGTGTCGAGAGCGCCAGCGCCTTCGAGGAGTGTGGCCAAAGCCTCGATGTCTTCTTCCAACTGACTGCGAGTTCGAGTTTCGAGGACAATGACCAGGTACGCAGTTGTCGATGCGGCGACTCGAGCATCCACACCGAGGTCCAGTCCGGCCCGTGTCGTGACCGCCGACATCGTCAAGAGGTCGAGGTACTCAAGTATTGATGGATTGAGTCCAGAGCTGATGATCAAAGGCACCACTGCAGCAACGGCCTCCAACGTCTCAAAGGGTACGAGCAGCGTCGCTCCATGTTCGAAGCGGGGTGAGAGTCGCAGGGTCACCTCGGTCACCATCGCCAGGGTCCCCTCACTTCCCACGATTAATTGGGTCAGGTCATAACCACTCGAGGACTTCACGAACGACCCCCCGGTGCGCAGTACCGTTCCGTCCACCAGCACCAACTCGAGTCCGAGCACGTGTTGACGCGTGACCCCGTGGCGCACGGCGCGCATTCCTCCGGCATTGGTGTTCACGTTGCCGCCCAACGAACCCGACATTTCTCCGGGGTACACGGGGTAGCGAAGCGGCGTGGTGGACAGCACCTCATCCAACTGACTCAACGTGATGCCTGGCTGAACCACGACGACGTGATCGCGTTCATTGAGGTGCAGCACCTGGTTCATCTCGGAGAATGAAACAACCAAGCCATCCGCGACGGGTGTCACCGCGCCCGAGAGCCCGGTGCCCGAGCCACGCGGGACGATCGGGACTCGGTGCAGCGAGGCGATTCGAGCGATCTCGGCGACCTCGGACGTGCTTCGCGGTCGTACCACGGCCAGCGGCGTTGCGCTACGCGGATGCAGCGACTCGTCGTGAAGATCATCGGGATTGATTCGCGTTCCCGATTCGATGCGGTCGGCCCCGATGCGCGCGCTCAACTCGTCGAGGATGCTTTGAGCACTCATCATCGAATCGTACCGTTGGCCCATCCACTCACCCCGGTCTTGATGTCTCGTCGAGACGCACTTTCGCTACCACACCCCCAACGAGTACCAACCCCGGTCCGCGACCACGACGACTCGCAGGGACTTAGATCGCCATGGGCAAGGCAATTCTCTTGCCGGTCTTAGTCCTAATGCATGAAGGGTCGTCTTCGAGAACACGGCCGGTTCGTGCGTACGCTCGCGCTCGCGATCCACCACAGAGTCGGCGATAATCGCACTGCCCGCACTCGCCCTCCAGCAGTCCCGCGCGCAATGAGGTTAGGAGGGGGTCGTCCGCGTAGATCGATCCCAGGGTCTCTTGACGGACGTTGCCCAGACTGATCGGTAGGAAACCCGATGCGTGTACGTCTCCGTCGTAACCCACGAATACGATGCCTCGGCCGTCTCCGGTAGCGAGAGTGGACGGACCGTGATCACGCTTCCGAGCGCCGAGACCACGTCGGAGCATGTCCGCATGCAACAAGTCGTACGTCTCGCCAAGGGCGAAGTGCGAGCGAAGGTTCTCGTCTGCGAACTTTTCGCGCTGAGCCAGTACTCGCCGATAGAACGGTGCTTCGACGGTTCGTACGGTCATCCCGGTCATGGCGGTATCGGCGAGGAAGTGGCAAACGTCCTCAGCGACTTCGGGATCCACCTCTTGAATCTGGGCCCCGCGACCCACGCCAACCAGGAAGAACACCTCCCAAATCGACACACCGACGCCATTCAACAGAGCAAGTATCTCGGCGAGCTCCAGAGCGTTGCTCTTCATGACCGTCGTGTTCACCTGGAGTCGAAAGCCCATGTCGCGCATCATTTGCAGTGCCTCGAGCGTCTTCTCGAAATGGCCGGGTATTCCCCGCAAGCTGTCGTGTGACTGCGCGTTGGCCCCATCGAGACTGATCGAGACGCTCCGTACTCCCAGTTCGAACAGTTCCTGCATCCGTTCGCGGGTGAGTCGCTCGGTCACCGAAGGAGCGATGCCGACACGGATCGACCGTTCGCGCGCGTGGCCAATGAGTTCGGATAGATCCGCGCGAGCGAAGCAGTCGCCCCCGGTGAAGACGAGAATGGGAGCCATTCCGGGCATCTCGGCAATCTGATCAATCAAATCGAAGCCTTCTTGCGTGCTTAATTCTCCCGCAAGCGGTTCGGTCTGTGCCGACGCACGACAGTGCCGACAAGCCAGTGAACAGGCCTTGGTCGTCTCCCAAAAGACTAGGTGAGGGGTCTGTTCATAGCGGCTGAGCGCCCGATTCAGTGTCTCTTCTCTCACGGCCACTCTCCTCGTTTGACGTCTCGACGCCACAACTCGCAACTTTCGCGCCGCCACTCCAGGTGGTTACCGATACCTGTCTTGATAGTTTTACGCCTTAGGGGTGCGAAATCCCCCGCTCCGGTAGGGTCAAAAGTCCGATTCGATGGATAGCCCGCCCTGCTCGTGCGCGTTTAGGCGATGATTCACTCTCGCGAGCAGCACCACTCATAACATGTGGGGAGCAATCAGGGGGAAGAATGCGATTTCTTATCGTCGGTGGTACCTCGTTCGTTGGCCGGGCCATCGCCTGGTCGGCACTGAACCAGGGTCATGACGTCACGGTGATAAACCGGGGCCAGACTCATAGCGACTTACCTGGTGACGTCAAACGTCTCACCGGTGACCGTGAGCATGACCTGTCCGCCCTGAAGTCGACTGACTTCGATGTGACCGTGGACGCCATTGCCTATCGACCGCGCGGAGTGAAGGTCCTGCACGACGCGATCGGCGACCGAGGTGGCCACCACATACAGATCTCATCGGTCTCGGCGTACGAGAGCCCCCCGCAAGAGGGTGCGACCGAGGCAACGGCCCAACTCCACGCAACAGCACCCGAGGATCCCGAGACTCCGGTCAATGGCGAGACCTACGGGCCGCTCAAAGCAGCGTGTGAACGCGCGGCCCAAGAACATTTTTCCGAGCGCCTCACCGTGGTGCGTCCGACCTACGTCATCGGCAGCCACGACGCCACCCTGCGCTTTCCCTACTGGACTCAACGCTTGGCTCTCGGCGGGGACATCGCGATACCCGGTCCACGAGGAAACGCCTTTCAGTTCATCGACGCCCGCGACCTCGGTGACTTCGTCATCACCCTCGCCGAACACTCCACCCTCGGTGACTTCCACGTGGCCAATCCCTACCCAGCATTGAGATTCGCCGACTTCATTGAGTTGGTCTCACAACAGGTCTCGCCCAAGGAGACACGACTCGTCGAAGTACCCTACGAACAGATCATGCGTCACCGACTCGAGAGTCGCTTCCCGCTGTGGTCCGGGGCCAAAAGTGAACCGACGCTCGCGGTAGACCCGGCAAAGTCTGTGGCGGCGGGTCTCAACTTCCGATCCCTGAGCGACAGCGTCAACGACGTGAGTACCTGGTGGGATGGTCGCGAAGGTCCGTCGTGGTGGCTCACCCGAGAACAAGAGGCGATGCTGATCCGCACCGGTGACCAGCGTGGTCCTAAACGGGGACCCGGATTCTAGGCTGCGAGATCCGTGTAAATCGTCCTCGCGGCCGGACAGGAGGGTGTGATGGGCTCCACTCTCGATGACCGGTTTGCGAGCCTCGTGCGAGTGCACAGCCCCGCCGTGGGTAACTACCTTCGCCGACGCCTCTACCCGCTGACCCGCAGCGACCTCGACGATCTAGTCGAGGAGACATTCATCGTCGTCTGGCGACGGATTGACGACATACCTCCCCAGGCCGAACTGGCGTGGATAATCGGAGTCGCTCGCAACGTCCTTCGCAACGCGCGTCGAAGCAAGCAGCGTAGGAGTCGCTTCGAGTCCTCGTTGACCCCACGCGCCGACGACTCGTCGGCCGAAGACTACGTCATCGGCGATTCGAGCGTCCGAGAGGCACTGCTCAAACTCAGCGAGGAGGACCGCGAGATCGTGATGCTCAACGCGTGGGACGGCCTCGACACCACCGCGATCGCGTCAGTCCTACAGACAACAACCAACGCGGCGGCCGTACGCCTGACGAGGGCGCAGGCACGATTCCGCGACGCTTTCGTCGCAGCCGACGTTCGTTGAAAGTTTGTGAAGAGTGACGACACTGACATACCGAGAGGAAGGAAGGGATGAGTGACTTCATCGAACGCCTCGTAGCGGCGGACCCGGTCGCCGCGAAGCCATACGAACACCAAGATCTCGCAGCGATGACGACGCGAATCAGCGCCCAACCTCGTCTTCGGCCCCGAAGCGTGCTCCAGACCTTTCGGGTCCGAATAGCGAGCGCAGTCGCTCTCGCATCGGTACTGAGTGTGAGCGCAATCGCGGCCCTGCAATCAGCCGGACCTGGACTTGCGGTACTGACGTTTGGATCGTCGACGCCGGTGGCGTTCGCGAACTCGGCCCCAATTTCGGCCATGAAGACCAGTCGCGCAATGAGCTTCGTCGCCGGTCCAGCCCTCGGCTCCTCCGCGGCCAACGCGACCGCCTTTCGCCTAGACGTGGCGAGCAACGCCGCGAAGGAGGCCAGTCGAATCGCCACGGTGTTCGCGGTCCATGGTTCACCCACCGAGCAACTGAACAGCCGCGGCACGTGGAGTGTCTATGGCCGTTCCGGCGCCGTAGTGACGTTTCACGGTTCGTCCGTACCACCACGGTGGACCTACTCCAACGGCTCGTCTGCTCCAATCTTCAACAGAACGACGCCGGCGTCGGCTCCCAGCAGCGTGACCCTGACCAACTCGTTACGTAACTTCATCGCGACTTCGTCGAGGTACGTGGACCGTCTGAGACTCGGCTATGAAATAGGTCGGGCCCGCATCGCGTGGACGTCGAATCCGAACCTTGCCGCCACGGCGCCAGGGCCATTGAACCGCCAGGTCATCACCTTCGCCGTCAAGGTGGGTGGCGTCGCGACCGACCAGTCGGTGACCTTCATGTTCGACGCCTCGGGCAGACTGCTCTGGTCCTCCGGACCGGACTTCGGCGTTACCAACTCAGTCTCATATCCGTTGGTCAGTCCCATCGGAGCAGTCGGCGCACTCAATGCCCAACAACCACCAGCCGGTAGCGCAATTCGCGACGCTCAGTCGAAGGTAACCCTCATGTCCAACGCGCTGACGCTACGAACGTTCCACTTAGCCAACGGCACCGACTGGATGCTCCCGACGTACGTCTTCTCTCAGATCATGGGTGGCCCAACAACGAGGTGGTGGATCGTCGCAATCCAACCGAGATTCCTCAGAGCGAGATCGGCCTCCCTGAGCGGTACTCTCGCGAGCGGATCGCCTCCGAACCCCTAGTGAGACGGCGCCGCGCGCGACTGGTGCAGTGCATCGAGATGCGGGCCGGGCGACCCGGTTTTCACCGACCAGACCTTGCGCCATCGCCAATGCCTACGAGCCACGTTCGAAGGACCTCGATCGTTTCGGGCCCGATACCGTGACCCCCAGGACTCTTGAGTG
>VFSW01004548.1_pt1 | contig 20663 bp, 20 predicted proteins | sample 5358111 | NCBI WGS metagenome assembly VFSW01 (sample SAMN11554181, study PRJNA540505) | mine drainage metagenome | isolation source: sediment from site ElyBrook_90M | place: USA: Ely Copper Mine, Vershire, VT | collected 2017
GCCGCCCCCCCGGCCTACCCCTGCCCCCCCCCAAACCCCCCCCGGGCGGCCGGCCCCGCGGGCGGGCCGGCAAACCGCGGCCCCCCCCGTCGGGGTCGCGCTTGCCGTCGACTGCTTGCCGAAATAATATCCGCCGCCGGCGAATACGATCGCCACCACTACCGCCACTATCCATGAATTCCTATTCATATGTTTTCTTATATTAAGGGTTTACGAAACCCATATTTAATAATTATTTTCTCCTACTTGTCGCGCCGCTATTCATAACGCAGCGCTTCGATAGGATTCAGAGATGCCGCCCGGCTCGCCGGATACCAGCCGAAGACGATGCCGATGCCGGCCGAGACGCCGAAGGCGAGCAGTATCGGCTGGATCGTGATGGTGGTCGTCACGAGCCCGGTCGCGTTGACCGCGAGCGATATCCCGGTCCCCAGTATGATGCCGATGATCCCGCCGATCACGGTCAGCGTGATCGCCTCGACGAGGAATTGCCGGCTGATGTCGGTCTTGCGGGCGCCGATGGCCTTGCGCAGGCCGATCTCGCGCGTGCGCTCGGTCACGGTCGTGAGCATCATGTTCATGATGCCGATGCCGCCGACGAGTAACGATATGCCTGCGATCGCGCCGAGGAGATACGTCAAGGTCGACGTGATGGATGACGCGCTCGCGAGGATGTCAGCTTGATTGAGGACGCTGAAGTCCGCCTGCGCCGGATTGCTTATGCCGTGGCGCGTCAAGAGGAGCGACGTTATGTCGTTCTGTACCTGTGTCGTCGTATCGGCGCTCGCCGCCTGCACGTCTATCGTGGTGAGATAGCTGTTGCCGGCGAGATAGAGCGCCATAGTCTGCACCGGGATGAAGATCATATCATCGGGATTGGCGAAGCCGCTGCCGCCTTTGGCGACCGTGACGCCGACGACGGTGAACTGCTGGCCGCTGATGCGGATGATCTGGCCGACGGGCTCGGTGCCGGTCGCTATGAGGTCGTCGACCGCAGTGGGCCCGAGGACCGCTACCTTCGAAAGCGACGCGCTCTCCTCGTCGGTTATGAAGGTGCCGTCGGAGACCTGGGTATTGCGTATCGTCGCATAACTCGAGGAGACCCCATCGACGGTCGTGTTGGTGTTGGTACCGTTGCCGGTGACCTGATAACGGCCCGAGATCTCGTCGGCGACCCCGCTCACATTGGCGACTTGCGAGGAGATGGCGTCGGAATCCGCCTGCGTGAGGGTCTGCGCGCTGCCGCGCCCCGCGCTCACGCCGAATCCTCCGACTGTCCGAGCCGCGCCGGGAGTTATCTCGAGGAGGTTCGAGCCGATCTACTGGATGCTCGTCTGGATGGATGCCGTCGCGCCTTCGCCGATAGAGACCAGCGCGATGACCGACGAGATGCCGATCACGATGCCGAGGATGGTCAGGCCCGAGCGGGTCATGTTGGCCGAAAGCGCGGCGTACGTCTCTTCGAATGTATCTTTGATGGTCATATGGTAAATATAAATATCATGAGGTCGGCTTCGCACCGAGCTCATGCGAGATGCGTTTCTGCTGCGTCTTCCTGTCAGACAATATCAGGCCGTCCTTGATATGGATGATGCGCTGGGCGTGCTCGGCGACGTCGGGTTCGTGGGTGATCAGCACGATGGTACGCCCGTGTTCTTCGTTGAGCCGCTGGAATGTCCCGAGGACTATCTCGCCGGTCCGGCTGTCGAGGTTGCCGGTCGGTTCGTCGGCGAGGATGAGCGATGGGTCGTTGACCAACGCGCGCGCTATCGCGACGCGCTGTATCTGGCCGCCAGAGAGCTCGTTGCTCTTATGGCCGAAGTGCGTCTCGACCATGCCGGCCGAGAGGAGCGCGGTCTTGGCGCGTCGCTCGCGCTCATGTTCCTCGACGCCCGCATAGATGAGAGGGAGCATGACGTTGCGCAGCACGGTGGTGCGGGGAAGGAGATTGAACGCTTGGAAGACGAAGCCGATCTTGTCCTTCCTTATATCGGCGAGCTCTTCGTCGGAGAGCTTCGAGACGTCCTTATGGTCCAGGAGATATTCGCCGGAGGTCGGCGTATCGAGGCAGCCGAGGATATGCATGGTCGTCGATTTGCCCGAGCCGGAAGGGCCCATGATCGCTACAAATTCGCCGTCGTTGATGGTGAAGGATATCCCTTTGAGCGCTTGGAATGCCGTGTCGCCGGATCCGTACGACTTGGTTATGTCTTTCACCTCGATCATACCGCTAGATGCGTACCGCAGCGCCGCCTCCTCCGCCTCCGCCGAATCCGCCGCGCGTCGTCGCGGCCGCTGCCGCCGAGACAGCGCCGCCGGCCGTTACGGTGCGGGACACGATCTGCTCTCCGGCCGTGAGTCCGGAATCGATCTCGATATTCGTGTTATCGGTGATACCCACTGTCACCGGGATATTCGTCGGAGGCACGGCGGAGACGACCCCCGAAGAGCTCGTGAGGCCAGCGCCCGTGAGCGGGGGATTGAATGCTTGTACATATGTCGCGCCGCCGACTGTCGTTATGGCGCTTGCTGGGACCGTGAGCACGTTCTGATGCACTGCGGTCTGTATGTCGGCGTTGACCGTCATGCCGGCCTTCACGCGCGGGTCCTGCGTCGTAAAGCCGATCTTGATCGCATACGAGACGACGCCTTGCGTCACGGTGCCCAGAGGAGAGACATCGACGACCGTACCGGTCAAGGAAAGATTGGGGATCGCATCGAAGGTGAGCGTTGCCTGCTCGCCGAGGGCGATCTTGGCGGCATCGACCTCGTTGACCGAGATATCCACGAGGTCCTGCGCGGTGATGAGGGTCGCCGCGCTGGTGCCGCTGCCCACCGTATCGCCGACGTTGAGGCTGAGATCGGCGATCGTGCCGGAAAACGGCGCGGTGATCGTGTAATTCGCGAGGTTATCCTCGGCCTGCTGGAGCGCGTTCTGCTGCTGCTGGATGCTGAGCTCGTCGGACTGTATGTCGAGAGGGTCCGGCCCTGCCTGCAATGCCTGCAGCGTTTCCTGCCCTTCGAGTATGGACGCATTGTCATTCACGATCGCCTGCTCGTCCGAGGTTATCTGATTCTGATCAGAAAGGAGCGCTGAGAGATGCGAGTCGATCTTCGTGATATCGCTGCTCAGGGTGCTGATCGACGTATCTGCTTCGGAGCTCGGGGTCTGGTTATGATTCTTGACCTGGTTCTCGTAGAACTGTATGAACGAATTGGCGGTATTGAGGGCGTTCTGCTCCGACTGCACGGTCGCGTACGTCTCGTTGAGCATCGCGCCGATGGTCGAGGTCGAGGAAGACGGCGTGATCAGCTGGAAATCTGCGTAGGCTTTGTCGTATGTGGCAACGTTGGCCGTGTAGGCGCTGAAAGTGCCCGTGCGGCCCGCTATCGCGTCGGTATCATCCCAATTCTCTACCGCGTTCTCGTAGTAATCGATATTCCACTGCGCTCCCTTGCTCGCTTCGGTGCCCGTCTCGATATCCTGCAGCTGCGTCTGTATGGTCGGCAGATCGAGGAACGTCGCGACCACGTCGCTGTACGCGCTCGAATAGATGTTTTGCAGGTTGGTCTGGTCCGTCGCGAGACTCGACTGCGTCTTCGAGACCGAATCCTGATCCTGCGTCAGCTGGAGCGCGGTCGCGGGCTCCTGTAATTTCTGAAGCCCCAGCTGCGCGCTCTGCAGGCTCGCCTTGGCGCTTTCCACCGCATTGTATTCATCAGTCGCGTTGAGATACGCCAAGGCCTGCCCCTGCGAGACCTGCTCTCCGTCCTTCACCAATACCTGCGTCACCTGTCCCGAGGTCTGGGGATTGATGGTCACCTGGTTGGAAGGAGAGACCTGGCCGCTCTCCGAGACGGTCGATACGATAGTGCCCGTCTGTACGGTCGTGAGCACGTAGTGCGTCTGCGTCACCGTAGGATGCGTCACGCCCCAGAACCAATAGAGCCCGGCGACGATTATGATCGTGATGATCGCGCTGCGCGCCTTATGCGCTGCCACGTATTTCCTCGCCCTGTCATAATAGCCGCGCGCGGAAGCAAGATATGATGAATTCATAGATAATGACGTGTATAAAGGGGAATTATGAGGATTCTTCTAGTACGTTCATAATACAATGCTTTTTGGGCATTTCTTACACTATCCGACCCCGGCGAAGCAGATGCGATATACTAGGGGAATGACGAAGAAAGCGGTGTTCGCCGGCGGATGCTTCTGGGGCCTCGAGGACCTCTTACGCAGCCAACCCGGCGTGATCGATACCGAAGTCGGCTATACGGGCGGGTCCGTCGATAACCCGACCTACGAAAACCACGCGGGGCATGCCGAGGCCGTCGAGATCGAATACGATTCCGATAAGACCTCTTACGAGAAGCTCTTGGACTTCTTTTTCCAGATCCACAACCCGACGACTTTGAACCAGCAGGGCAACGATCGCGGCATCTCGTACCGCTCCGCGATCTTCTACGGCAACGATGAAGAGAAGAAAGAAGCCGAGGACTTCATCAAGATCGTGAATGACTCGAAACGATGGAAGGACCCGGTCGTCACGACGCTCGAGCCTTTGACGAAGTTCTACAAAGCGGAAGACTATCATCAGGACTATTTGATAAAGAATCCAGGCGGCTATACCTGCCACGCGATATATTTCGACAGCTACCTGAAGGCATAAGATGGATGCATGCAACAGCTCATATCCCCGGCGCTTCTGCGTTTTGTACGCTACACGGCAGTCGGCGTATCGACGCTGCTTCTGGATCTCGGAATGCTCTATGTCGCGGTGAGCATCATCGGCATCCCGTATTATCTCGCCACTCCGTGTTCCTTCCTCATCGCCATAAGCTGTAATTATATTTTGAGCAGGCACTTGGTATTCAAAGGGACGCAGAGAGGCTGGGGCGAAGGCTACGCGTACTTCGCGCTCGTAGCCCTTGTCGGAGCTGCGGTGACGACAGGATTGGTGGCCGTACTTGTCTCGTTATTCGGCCTCTATTATCTCTTCGCCCGCGTTATGGTCGCGGGCCTTGTCGGAATCGGAAACTATCTTTTCAATCTGCACGTTAATTTCAAAGTAGCAGGGAAGCATGAAAACGGCAGGGAATAGAGTTATCCCCATTGACAAAGATGAAGAGCTTGTTAAGTTGGATATGTGGTGGCATTTCGTCGTCACATGCCCTCCTTGGGCGTTTCCTCCCCAGACTCAGGCCCCCTATCTTCCAAGACAGGGGGTCTTTTTTTTGTTATATTTTCGACATGCAGAAGCTTTCCGAAGTCCTCCGCGAGCGCGGATATGTCTACCAGCACTCGTCCGAGACGCTTGAGGAGATAACCGACCAGCCGCAGAAACGGACCGTTTACTTGGGCATCGATCCGACAGCCGATTCGCTCCATGTCGGCCATCTCCAGGCGATGCTCGTCCTACGTCGGTTCCTCGACGATGGGCACAAGGTCATCCTGCTCATAGGAGGCGGCACTGGTATGATCGGGGACCCTTCCGGCAAGAGCGAAGAGCGTAATCTACTCGACGCTGAGACGCTCTCGCATAATGTCGCTGCAATCAAGATCCAAACCGAGAATCTTTTCAATGGGATGGACTTCACCATCGTCAACAACGCGCACTGGCTCGAGAAGCTTAACCTCATAGAATTCCTTCGCGACATCGGCAAGCACTTCTCGGTCAACGCGATGCTGCAGCGTGATTCGGTGAAAGATCGCCTCGAGAACAAAGAGCAAGGGATCTCGTATACAGAGTTCTCATATATGCTTTTGCAGGCGTATGATTTCCTGTATCTTCACACCGAGCACGGCTGCGATCTGCAAATCGGCGCATCCGATCAATGGGGCAACATCGTCTCCGGCGTGGACCTTATCCGCCGTAAGACGGGCGATGCCACTTATGCGCTTTCCTCGCCGCTCCTGGTCAATAAGGCGACGGGCAAGAAATTCGGCAAAAGCGAAGGCGGGGCTGTGTGGCTTGATTCTGCGAAGACGTCGCCTTTTGAGTTCTATCAATTCTGGTTCAATACCGAAGATGACGTCGTCGAGGAGTATCTTTTGAAGATGACGATGCTCTCGAAAGAGGAGATCGGTTCCGTTATGCAACTGCAGTTGAGTAACCCCGCAACTCGAGCAGCACAACGGAAGCTCGCCTTTACCGTTACGAGTCTCGTACATGGTATTGAAGCGGCGCAAACCGCCGAGAGACTATCCGCAATTTTCTTTGGAGATTTTTCAGTAATTACTCGAGAACTTGCCGAACTGTTAAAAAAAGAATCTTCAACCTTTAAGGTTAATGTCGGAGATCTGTTGACTGATGTACTGATACAAACAGGTCTTGCGTCCTCAAAACGTGAAGCAAAACAATTTATTTCTGACAAAGCGGTTAGTTTAAATGGACAGTCGCGCGATGAATCAAATATGATACAAGAATCAGATTTTTCAGTCGGAGTAGCTCTTCTCCGTCGCGGCAAGCGAAACATTGCAGTCTTAACGCTTCAGTAGCATGAAGCGGCCGATAAGTTTTGAGATAGAGAAGCGCGAGGTTGGCTTGGCGCGCGCGGGAGTATTGAAGACTCAGCATGGTGAGATACAGACGCCGGCTTTTACGCCGGTCGCTACCAAGGCATCCTTGAAGGGGATTGGTCCTGAGAAGTTCAAAGAACTCGGCATGCAGGGGATTATTGCGAACACGTATCATCTTTTTCTTTCTCCCGGAGAGAAATTGATCGAGCAAGCGGGCGGCATACATACGTTTATGAATTACGACGGCCCGATAATGACCGATTCGGGCGGCTTCCAGGTATTCTCGCTCGGCGTCGGATTCGGCAAGAAGGTTTCGAAATTCTCCATGAAAGATGAAGAAATTCGCCAAGTCGGACTTGGCGAAGCCCCGGTAATATTTGACGAGGAGTTCTCGACCTCGCACGGCAAGCTCGCCATCGTTGATGATGAGGGCGTATCATTCACTTCGCATATTGACGGCTCGTTCCATCGCTTCACGCCGGAGCGCTCGATAGAGATACAGCATGCCCTCGGCGCGGATATCATCTATGCATTCGACGAATGTACTTCGCCCGAGGCTGATCGCGATTATCAGAAGGAGGCGATGGACAGGACGCACGCGTGGGCCAAACGTAGCCTTGCCGCGCATCGGCAAGATCCTGCTAAGGATGCCTCACAGGGGATTTACGGCATAGTGCAAGGCGGGCGATTTGAAGACCTGCGTATCGAGAGCGCAAAGGCGCTTGCCGGCATGGATTTCGACGGCTACGGCATCGGCGGGTCATTCAGCAAGCAGGATATCCTGGGCATCTTGGAATTAGTCGATAAAGAATTGCCGGAAGGCAAGCCGCGACACCTTCTCGGTATCGGCGAGCCGGAAGACATCTTCATCGGCGCGGCCGCTGGCATCGATACTTTCGACTGCGTCGTGCCGACGCGCAAAGGCCGCACAGGATGCTTCTATACTCACGCCGGGCAGATAATCATCCGCAATGCGGAGTTCAAGGAAGACTTCATGCCCGTCGATCCTGGCTGTGATTGCTATGTATGCAAAAATTATACGCGCGCGTACATCCACCATCTCTTCCGCACCAACGAGATGCTCGGGCCGGTCCTCGGCTCCGCGCACAACATCCATTTCCTCACGAAGCTCACGGCGGACATCAGGGCTGCGATCATCCAAGGGAATCTCGATGATTTCAGGGATGAGTTCTTGGGGGACTACCAAGTATGAAACAAATAGAGCGACTAGTCGGTCGCTCAAGGATAGAAATGATGACGAATTCTCATGCTTCGTCTTTGTCCGCGTTAAGACTCGTCGGGAACCTTTCGTTGCGGATACCTTCAAATTCTACATAACCCATTTCCTCCAAGCATGAGTCATCGAGTTCGTAATATGCCTCTCTGAGCTCGGCTAACCTTTTCCTTTTGGCCTCCTCTTGGGTATCCTGGAGAATCTTCTTCCTAGTTTTTTTCTTCCGCATTTGTCCCTCCTGAAAAAATATAACACGTTTCTTTATAATATCCAGTATTCTTGGTAAGATAGGTCGATGGCCCGCTTCAAGATCAAATCAGAATATACGCCAGCGGGGGATCAGCCGAAGGCGATAGAGGCGCTTGTGGAGGGTCTCAAGGAAGGCAAGCGCGACCAGACGCTCTTGGGCGTCACGGGCTCCGGCAAGACATTCACCATCGCCAATGTGATCGAACGCATACAGAAGCCCACGCTCGTCATCGCACACAACAAGACCTTGGCCGCGCAGCTCGCCGCCGAGTACCGCGAATTCTTCCCGGACGCCGCAGTGCATTATTTCGTCTCGTATTACGACTATTATCAGCCGGAGGCGTACATGCCGGTCACCGACACCTTCATCGAGAAGGAAGCGATGGTCAACGAGGACATCGAACGCTTGCGGCACGCAGCGACACAGGCGCTTCTGACTCGACCGGATGTGATCGTCGTCGCCTCGGTCTCGTGCATCTACGGCCTCGGGAGTCCTATCGAATATCAGAAGGTGAATATGAAATTGAGCGTAGGCGAGCCGATGACGCGCGCAGCGCTCACGCGCAAGCTGATAGGCATGTATTTCGAACGTGTCGCGGGCGATCTCTCGCCCGGCACGTTCCGGGCGCTCGGCTCGAAGGTGGAAGTGATGCCTGCGGGCGAACGCGTCATCTATCGCGTGGACTTGATGGGCGGCAAGGTCGCCAAGATAGAGGAGATCGATGCGGTCACGCGCGTCATCGTCGCTGAACATGACGCGACCTTCTTTTACCCGGCCAAGCATTATGTGACGCCGAAGGACGTGCAGGATGCCGCAGTCGCGGATATCGAGCAAGAGCTCGCAGAGCGGCTGAAGCAATTAACCGGACCCGACAAGGTCATCGAGCATGAGCGCCTCAAGCGCCGCGTGCGGCAGGACGTCTCGATGATCAAAGAATTCGGCTATTGCAACGGCATCGAGAATTATTCGCGGCACTTCGACCGCCGCGCGCCCGGTGAGCCGCCTTATACGCTCCTGAGCTATTTCCCGAAGGACTTCCTCACCGTGATCGATGAATCGCACGTCACGATCCCGCAGATAGGCGGCATGTACGCGGGCGACCGCGCGCGCAAGGAGACCTTGATCCAATACGGATTCCGATTGCCGAGCGCCTTGGACAACCGCCCGTTGAAATTCGAAGAGTTCGAAGCCCGCCGCGGGCAGGCCATCTATACTTCAGCGACTCCCGGCAAATTCGAGATCGAGCACAGCGGCGTTCCCGTATCCCAAGTCATCAGGCCGACCGGACTGGTCGACCCTGAGATCGTCATACGGCCGGTCGTCAGCAACGAGAGCGCAGGATACCTCGGCCAGGTCAAAGATTTCATCGCAGAGACAGAAACAGTGACCAAACGCGGGAGCCGCTCCATGGTGACGGTTCTGACCAAGAAGATGGCCGAGGACCTCGCGCAATTCCTGACGGAGAAGCAGATCCGTGCCAAATATATCCACAGCGACATCAAGACGATCGAGCGCATCGAGATACTCACGGCGTTCCGCCGCGGCGAGTTCGATGTGCTCGTCGGCGTCAACCTCCTGCGCGAAGGCCTCGACCTGCCGGAAGTCGAGCTCGTCGGCATCCTCGATGCTGACAAGGAAGGATTCTTACGCAGTGAGACGTCTTTGATACAGACTATCGGCCGCGCCGCGCGCAACGTCGATGGCCGTGTGATCCTCTATGCCGACAATATGACCGGCTCCTTGGATCGCGCGATAGGCGAGACCAATAGGCGTCGCGACATCCAGATCGCTTACAACAAGAAGCATGGCATTACGCCGACGACGATAGTGAAGCGCATCCACGATATCGTCGGCGACATCCAGAAGGCCCGCTCGCGCGCCGTCTCCGAGCTTGCCGAGACCGACTTGAGCGCCTATGGCGGCGACGTGAAGAAGCTCATCAAGGAGAAGCGCAACGAGATGCACCAGGCAGCCGACGCGCTCGACTTCGAGACGGCGGCGCTCTTGCGCGATGAGATACAGAAACTCGAAAATCCTCCCAAAGAGCCGCAACCCAGGAAAAAATTTGAAGATGACGTGGAAAATATAAAATATGTAAGCTCTGACACGTGAAATCCAAGAGAACGTGCCGCTCGCGCCCCTTACGACCTTCAAGATCGGCGGCGCTGCGAAGTATTTCGCCTGGATAGAGAACGACGAGATGCTGCGCGAAGCGCTCGAATGGGCGCGTGAAAAAGGCTTGCAGCATTATATCCTTGCCGGAGGAAGCAATGTGCTCATCAGCGACAGTGGCTTCGATGGCCTCGTTATACGGATTGCGAGCAACAGATTTTCCTTCGCGGGTAACGAGCTCAGAGCGGACGCCGGTTGCGATCTCCTGGAGCTCATCAATGCAGCATCCGAGAAGGGACTTGGTGGATGGGAATCACTCGCGGGCATTCCAGGGACCGTCGGTGGCGCGATACGCGGCAATGCCGGAGCATTTGGCACCGAGATCAGGGATTTCGCGCACAAGGTCCGCGCTCTCAATATCGATAGCGGTGAGACGCGTGAATTCGACGCTACTGAATGTGCCTTTTCATATCGCCATAGCTTTTTCAAACATCTTCCTGAATGGGTAATCACGCACGTCTACGTTGAGCTTCATCGAGCAGATGCAGCGGCGAGCAAAAGGCAGATTGACGAGACGATCGCCGAGCGCGAGAAACGTCATCTGCAAAACATCCAAGCTGCTGGTTCGTATTTCATGAATCCGCACGCACCGAAGCAGCTCTTGGAATTGTTCGAAAATGAGAAGAATACGACAGCGCGCGGCGGTCGGGTCCCCGCGGGCTGGCTCATCGAGAAGGCAGGCATGAAGGGTGCGACGGAAGGCGGTGCGATAGCGAGCCTCCAGCATCCCAATTATCTGGTCAATGCCGGCAACGCGACTGCAGAAGACGTCAAGAGGCTCGCCCTCGATATCAAGGTCGCGGTCCATAGCCAATTCGGCGTCACCCTCATCGAAGAAGCGGCCCTATTCTGATAGTTTGACTATGCTATAGTGCCTATGCCAACCCCTAGCGCAAAGCGGGGGTCGGAACCATATTCATGCAAGATAACCCAAAGAACATGGACGCAGGCAAGATCGTCATCAAGGGCGCGCGCACGCATAACCTCAAGAACATCTCGGTAGAGATTCCGCGCAATAAGATGGTCGTATTCACCGGACTTTCCGGCTCAGGCAAATCATCGCTCGCGTTCGATACGATATTCGCCGAAGGACAGCGCAAGTACGTCGAGTCGCTCTCGGCATACGCGCGGCAGTTCTTGCGTCAGATGCAGAAGCCTGATCTCGACGAGATAACGGGCCTCTCGCCGGCAATCTCTATCGACCAAAAGAGCCGCTCCAACAACCCGCGTTCGACCGTCGCGACGATAACTGAGATCTACGATTACCTGCGCGTCCTCTATGCGCGCATCGGGCATCCTCATTGTCCGGAATGCGGCAGGGAAGTGAAGAAACAATCCAACGAAGAAATATTGGCGTCGGTCTTGGATATCGTGGACAAAGCGCGAAAAGGCGCGCCGCGGGGGGAAAAAAATTTGACAAAAAAATGGTTTTAAAATTTTTTCCCCCCCGCCCCCAGCTTCAAAGGGAAAAGGCCGCTCACGGGTGGTATTTCGGCCGCAAAAATCCGAATCGCCGCACCGGTCGTCGTCGGCCGCAAGGGCGAATACTATCAACTGCTCTACGACCTCTTGAACAAGGGTTACGAGAAGGTAATCGTGGACGGTGCGGAGAAATCCTTGCGCGAACGCATCGTCATCGAGAAGAACGACCGGCATGACATCGATGTCGTCGTCGACGAGATCTTCGTCTCAGAGTTCGTCGATGATTCGAAAGCCGCTCGCGAGCGCGCATCAGAGGCTATCGAGCGCGCGCTTGCGGAGTCGGAAGGCCTTGTGAAGATCACCGATGCAGCGGGCACCCCGCATATCATCTCGGCGAAGTTCATGTGCCCGTATGACGGATTCTCTTTTCCCGAAGTCGAGCCTCGCCTCTTTTCCTTCAACAGTCCCTATGGCGCATGCCCCGAGTGCAAAGGACTTGGCACGCTCTACCTCTTTAGCGACGAGGTCTGCCCGGTATGCAACGGCGCGCGCCTGCGCCCGGAGGCCCTGAACGTATTCCTCGGCCCGGTCAAAGAGCCGGCAGATCATAAAGGCCCTGCCTCCGGAATGGATATCGTGAGCCTCGCTTCACTTTCTATAGAAGCGGCGCAGGCGTTCTTCGACCATCTCAAGCTCTCCAAGAAAGAAGAAGACATCTCTAAAGGCATCAACAAAGAGATAACCTCACGCCTGCAGTTCATGCTCAATGTCGGCATCGAATATCTCACGCTCGACCGCAAAGCTAACACGCTCTCGGGCGGCGAGGCCCAGCGCATCCGGCTTGCCTCGCAGCTCGGCTCGGGGCTCGTTGGCGCCTTGTACGTGCTCGACGAGCCGACCATCGGCTTGCATCAGCGCGACAACGACAAGCTCATCGAGACCCTGAAGCACCTGCGCGATCTCGGCAATACGGTGATCGTCGTCGAGCATGACGAGGACACGATCTTCGCATCGGATTACATCGTCGACATCGGGCCGGGCGCGGGCGTACACGGCGGCAATATCGTCGCCGCCGGCTGGCTCGACGACTTGCTCACCGCAAAGACCAACAAATCCGGCTCGCGCACGCTCAGTTATCTGCGCGAGGAGACCGCCATTGAGATCCCCGAGAAGCGCCGCACGGCGGACCGCGGCAAGATCAAGATCCGGGGGGCATCCAAGTTCAGCATGAAAGACCTCAATGTCGACGTCCCGCTCTCCAAGCTCGTCGCGATCACCGGCGTCTCGGGCTCGGGCAAATCGACCTTCCTCTATGAGGTCTTGCATCGCAATCTCCAGGCGAAGTTCGACAAGCGCTTCCGCACCGCTAAGGTCTATAATGTGAAAGAATTCAGCGGCACCGAATACCTCGGCCGCGCGATACTCATCGACCAATCGCCTATCGGCCGCACGCCCCGCTCCAACCCGGCGACCTATACCGGCGCGTGGACGCATATCCGTGATATGTTCGCGATGAGCGAGGAAGCGCGCGCGCGCGGCTGGGGGCCGGGAAGATTCTCGTTCAACGTCAAAGGCGGCCGCTGCGAGGCGTGCCAGGGCAACGGCCTCGTCGCCGTCGAGATGCACTTCCTGCCGACGGTCTACGTGACGTGCGACGTCTGCAATGGCAAGCGATTCATGAAAGAGACACTCGATGTGAAGTATAAGAAGAATAACATCCACGACGTGCTCTCGATGACCGTCGAGCAGGCCATCGAATTCTTCGAGGACATTCCGGCGGTCTCCGACCGCCTCAAATCGCTCTCTGATGTAGGTCTCGGCTACCTCGAGCTCGGGCAGAGCGCGACCACGCTCTCGGGAGGAGAGGCGCAGCGCGTGAAGATCGCCTCGGAGCTCTATCGCCCCTTGATGACTAAGACCGTCTACCTCCTTGACGAGCCGACCGTCGGCTTGCACTACGACGACGTGGCGAAGCTCATCGACATCCTTCAGAAGCTTGTCGACCGAGGCAACACCGTGATCGTGATCGAGCACAATCTCGACGTCCTCAAGTGCGCCGACTACATCATCGACATGGGACCCGAAGGCGGAATGAACGGCGGCAATATCGTTGCCAAGGGCACTCCCGAGGAAGTATCGAAAACTGAAGGCTCACACACCGGCTACTACCTCAAAAAGGTCTTGAAGAGAGCCAAGAAATAGGGTTGTCCACTAATTTGCCTTATATTCGAGTTGAGTTCACATGCGACAATAAGTTTTTAGAGTGTTCTCCTGAATGGGGTTTGAGATGCAAAATCGCATAACCGAAGCGAAAGTCGTCGAAGCTATCGCGATACGCGAAAACGATGCCGCGGTCGAAGGGTCGATACTGGAACAGATAGGCAACAGCAAGGTCCTTCACATCGATGATTCGGCGATTCCGTTCGTCGCGAACATCCTTACTCCGCAAGGTGCTTTGGATAGGATGCTTAAGAATTTCCTGAGGGGAGTGACGAGGCCAAGCGTTCGATGGAAGACAATCGCACGCATGGCCCGGCAAGGATCGCGAATAAAGGAATATGCTGAAAAGAGGGCGTTGAAAGAGCCCTCTTGATCTGAAGCCGCGGTCCTACACGGACCGCGGCAATTCTTTTGCATAGTTCACACATTTGTATATTGTGGAGTCATGACCCGTGAAGAACTCAATAATTTCGATCTGCCCGAGGAACCGGGCGTGTATCTTTTTCGGGGTCCGAAGACCGATATCCTCTATATCGGCAAGGCCGCGGTACTCCGTGACCGCGTACGCAGTTATTTCGGGAAGGACCTCGCCGAGAGCCGCTCCGAAGCCATCGTGAAGATGGTCGCTGATGCGACGCAACTCACCTGGGAGCAAACCGATTCTGTCCTCGAAGCGCTAATACTTGAAGCGAATCTCATCAAGCAGCATCAGCCGCCGTACAATTCGATGTCGAAAGACAACAAGAGCTTCAACTATCTGGTTATCGCCAATGAGGCATATCCGCGAATCCTCATTGTCCGCGGCCGAGAACTCTTCCTGAATTGGAGCGAAGCAGACATCAAGAAGCTCCTTGGGCCTTTCCCTGACGGCGGCGCTTTGAAGGAAGCGCTTAAGATCGTGCGCAAGATATTTCCCTTCCGTGATTCCAAATGTACGCCCTGCGAGGAGCAGCTGAAGTCGAAAGCGAAAAAGGGGAAGAACGGAACAAAGGTCGGACCTCTGCGAGCACGGAGAGACCCGACCTTTGTGGACCCATCGGATTCTGCTGCAGTTGCAAGCTGCAAGCCCTGCTTCAATAGGCAGATCGGCCTATGCCCGGGCATATGCACCGGCGAGATGAGCAAAGACGAATATGCCATCCGCATAAAGCATATCAGCGATCTTTTCTCAGGCAATTTCCACGGGCTCAAGCGCGATCTCGCGCGCGAGATGAAGGAAGCATCGGGCGAGGAGCGCTTCGAGAACGCGCGTACGCTGCATCGCCAGATAGAATCGCTCGATCATATACGCGACGTCTCGCTCATCAAGAACGAGCGCGCGATATCAAGCGGCGGCGGGGTTCGCATCGAGGCGTACGACACCGCACACACCGGCGGCGCCGAGACGGTCGCCGTCATGACGGTCGTGAGCAACGGCGAGCTGGTCAAAGATGCGTATCGCAAATTCAAGATCCAGACTACCACCAACGACGACGTCGGCGCTCTCAAAGAAGCGCTCTCACGCCGCCTCAATCACTCTGAATGGCCTTTGCCGCGCGTCTTCGTCATCGACGGAGGCATACCGCAGCTGCGCGCCGCCGAGCGCTTGCTCAAAGCCGCGGGCATCGCCATACCGGTCGTCGGGGTCGTCAAGAACGACGCGCACAAGCCCGAGCGTCTGATAGGGGATTCCAAGTCGATAAAGGCCTGCGAACGCGACATCCTGCTCGCCAACGCCGAAGCGCATCGCTTCGCCATCACCTGGCACCGTACGCGCAGCCGCCGAGCCATGTTCTGACAATCATATGCCGATTTGATGTTATCATTTGTGCATGCAGGGGAGGCAATTGGCTCAAAACACGCTTCTCATAATCGTCCTCGCAGCTCTCGGCGTCAGCGGTTATCTGTGGTATCGATACGCATCTATCGCCGACATGCAGACTCCGGCAGGCGTCTCCTTCGTCGATTTCGCAAAGCAGAAGCCGCCGTTCAAATGCTCGGCCTCGACGTCGAATTTCAGCGGCGCATACGGCGAAACCATGTATTCGGACGGCGGCCTCCTGCGTCAGGATTATGAGACGTCGCAGGGCTCGGGCGTAGTGCTCTTTCATCGCGTCGTAGACTCATCGGGGACCGCTTACGAATGGCAGGATGGCGCGAGCACCGGGATCACCTATGCGGCAAGCGAAGAATTCACGCCGGGCACGGCGCCCTTTTCCGCGTCGCATTGCACGCCGTGGCTTTTCCCCGACAGTTCGCTCTTCGCCGTCCCCGAAAGCATCGATTTCCAACCGGGCCAGCCGGCTCAGACTACCCAGCCGAGTTGAATGATATAATCCGCTCATGACACGCATGAAGGTCGGCGTCTTGCGCGGAGGGGCTTCGAGCGAATACGATCTCTCGCTCAAGACCGGCGCCGCGATGCTCGCGGGCCTCCCGGAAGACCGCTATGACGCGCGTGATATCTTCATCGACAAGCGCGGCATCTGGCACTTGCGCGGGCAAGAGGTCGTCTCGGCGCGCGCGCTCCAGCAGATCGACGTCGTCCTCAATGCGCTGCACGGCGGCATGGGCGAGGACGGAACGCTCCAGAGATTCTTGGACACGACCGGCGTCCAATACGCTGGCTCCGGCTCCATCGGAGCCGCGGCTTCGCTCAACAAGGTCCGCGCGCACGAGATCCTGGAAGCCGCCGGCATCCGCATGCCGAGCTTCGTTGCCTTTTCTCTTGACGACGACATGGACACGGGCCAGATGGCGCGGAGCGTCTTCGACAGCTTCGGGCCGCCCTATGTCGTCAAGCCGCCGCGCGAAGGCGCGTCGACCGGATTGCGGATCGCTGACAGCCTCCTGACCCTTCCCGATGCGATAGGCGACGTGCTCGATGCCTACGGCGCGGCCTTGGTCGAGCAATTCATCCGCGGCGAGCACGTGAGCGCGGGCGTCATCGAAGGATTCCGCGGAGAAGACCTCTACGTCCTGCCGCCGTCGAGCCAAAGGATTCCCGACAACGCTCGATTCATCGAGACCCGCCATCATCACGACGCATCGCTCGAGCACGTCGTCCCGACGCGCTTCAGCTTCGAAGAGAAAGCCGCGATAGCCGACATCGCGCGCAAAGCGCACAAGGCGCTCGGAATGGAACACTTCTCGCGAGCCGATCTCATCAAGACCCCACGTGCCGTCTACCTGCTCGAAGTCAACGCCATCCCCGGCCTCTACGAAGGCGCCTCATTCCCGCCGATGCTCGAGAGCGTCGGCTCGTCCGTACCCGAATTCCTCGAGCATGCGATACGGCTTGCGAGAAACGGCTAAAGACCTATATAATCAAGCCGTTCGGCAATTTCGGGCCTTTAGCTCAATTGGTAGAGCGCCTCATTTGCAATGAGGAGGTAGCCGGTTCGAAACCGGCAAGGTCCACAGAAGTTGACTTTTCCGCATTTCCATTCACTATCTCACGAGGTGAGTCGATCTCGACTCTGGTGAGGGAGGATCCGCATGTTCCGAAAGATCTGGACTGCACGGCTCTCGGCGGGAGTCATAGGTTTTGTACTCGCAGCAGTCGTCATGCCGCCGGTCGAGGCCGAGATCCGTGCATATATCGATAACCGAGAGCGGGAATCTGCAGCAATCGAAGTCGGTCTTCCTGGCGATACCCCGTGGAGCACCATCTTCATGGCTCGGCGCCAGCGGAGCGAAGCAATCGCTGGAGGACTGCCGTCAAGGGCAACATTGGGCGAGGTCACAAGCGCCCCTGAAAATCTTCAACCAAAAGAGAAGGAATGATAAACACTCGACAGAGCCCCGGCTCGCGTCGAGTGTCTCTGTTTGATATACTCGATTTTTCCACCGAAAAAAGTGTCTAACACCATATTTCCACTTGTTAAATCCCTCGCCTAAGGCTACTGTGCTGCCATATGCCCGCAAACACCAACCGCAACAGGACCTTGGTTATCATCGTTGTCGGAGTCATCGTCCTTCTATTCCTCGGCTGGCTTTCTACTTCCTCAACCTCAGCATCCTGCAACGTCGCTTATATCCCGCTCCACGGCGGCATGGTTACCTATATTCCCGACTCGGAGTCCGCGAGCTCGAGCAACCAGCAGGACCAGACCGCTTCCGAGGATGTGACGCAATCCATTCGCGGCGCAGCCGCTGACCCGAACGTGAAGGCGATCATCTTGGAGATCGATTCTCCCGGCGGGGACCCAGTGGCAGGCGAAGAGATCGAATCGACTCTCAAGTTGGTTCAGAAGCCGACCGTCGCTTTGATCCGCTCCGAAGGCGATTCGGCCGCGTATATGGCGGCTACAGGCGCTAATACGATATTCGCATCGCAGTTCTCAGATCTCGTCGATATCGGCATCACTGAATCGTATACCGACCAGGCCAAGCAAGACGTCGCCGACGGCATCACCTACAACCAACTCTCGATCGGCAAATATAAGGATATGTTCGACCCGGGCAAGCCGCTGACTGCCGACGAGCGGGTCCTGGCGATGAGCCAGCTGCAGAGCTTGTATCAGGAGTTCGTGCAGATTGTCGCGACCAACAGGCACCTGAGCGTGCCCACCGTCACGGCGCTGGCCGACGGTTCTTCGATGACCGGACAGCAGGCGCTGCAGGACAATTTGATCGATAAGATAGGGGACGTAGATGATGTGCGGACGTATCTCACGCAGAAGCTCGGCACGAGCGCCGTCATCTGCGGGATCGATAACGATTAATAATGTAATAAAAAAACCCGCGCTGTGCACTTTCGTGCAGAGCGCGGGCCGGTCTTTTCAGTCCCAATATTTGCCGTCCATGCAGGCGAAGCAGAACTTTCCCGCATCGCCAGAAAGCTTCTGCAGGGTCTCGAGCGAAAGGAACTCGAGCGAATCGGCTCCGACAAACTCGCGGATCTCTTCCGGAGTCTGTGAAGCAGAGATCAGCTCTTTTCGCGTAGGCGTATTTATCCCATAGGTGCAAGGATGCATGATCGGCGGAGCCGCGATCCGGACATGTATCGCCTGTGCTCCGTAGCGCCGCAGCTCGGAGACGATCTTGGGCATCGTCGTGCCGCGGACGATGGAATCATCCACGACCACGATGTTTTTGCCTTTGATCTCGGATGCGGTGAATGAGAATTTCTGCGCCACATCCGCGTCCCGTCCTGCTTGCGTCGCCGCGATGAAGGTCCGCCCCACGTAGTGGCTCCGGTTTATCACCGGCCAATAGGCGCCGGACTTTCGGCTCTCCCCGTATCCCATCGCGATGAAGTTGGCGCTGTCCGGTATCGGCGTCACGATATCGGCGCCCGGAACGGGGCACTCTTCCTGAAGCGCCCTACCGAGCCGCATGCGGAATGCCGTGACCGATTCTCCGAATACCGTGCTCGACGGATGAGCGAGATAGATCCCTTCAAAGCGGCATTGCTTGAGGCGCGCTTGCGCGAAGCGTATCGTCCGCAGCCCTTTCTCGTCGATAGAGACCATCGTACCCGCTTCGACATCGCAGAGGAATTCCGCACCCACTCCTCCGAATGCGGACGTTTCCGAAGAGATGAAGTAACTTCCGTTCGCCTTGCTGATCGAGAGCGGACGGTTGCCGGATTGATCGCGGACGGCGATAAGGCGATCGGGAAGGAGGATGCCGAGGGCGTAACTACCTTTCAATTGTTCCAGGGCGCGAGGCAGGTCGCGTTCGATATCCTCGGTCTCCCATGATTCGATAGCCCGCAGGAAATACTCGGTGTCCATCGAAGTCTTGCGATGCGGATATCTCTCGCCCAATTCCGCGGTGTTGGTGAGATTCCCGTTGTGCGCCAGCGCGATCCGCCCATGCCCATGACTGCTCATTATTGGCTGGATGTTGTCGCGCGTCGCATCGTCGGCGACGGTAGGATAGCGCAAATGCCCGAGCGCATGGATGCCATGCAGACGAGCGAGCTTGTCCTTCGTGAATACCTGACGCGCTAATCCGGTGCCCCCTTGGCGATACAGATGGTAGCAGTCGGAAGTCACGATCCCCGCATAGTCGATGGCGCGATGCTGTTCGCCGTGCAGACCGATAGCGGTAAGCTCGGCGGCGTTCTCTGCGTTCCAGACGCCGAATATTGCACACATGTTCGCTGTCCTTTGCTTATTGTCATAGATCACGGATAGATCAGATGCTGGATGGATTATAGACTTAAATCACCGGATCCTACTACCCGCTGATTTTTCCCGTATTCTCCAAACCACGATATCATGGTAGAACGCTTGCTTGCGGGCCCGTTATGGCTACACGTAAAAACACATCGAAGGCCGAGAAAGAGTGGGCCAAGGAACTCGAGCGCGGATTCATGGCGGCCTACGAGGAGCATGCCGACGTGCTCTTCAGGCACGTGCTCCTGCGCGTGCGCGACCGCGAGCGCGCCAAGGAAATCGTCCAGGATGCCTACTCGAAGACCTGGGTCTACCTCTCGGAAGGGAAGAAGATAGAGCACATCAAAGCGTTCCTTTTCCGCGTGGCGGGTAATCTTATCATCGATGGCGCGCGCAAGAAGAAGTCCTCGTCGCTCGACTCCATGATGGAGGAAGACGGATTCGAAGTAGCCGACGAGACGGTCACCGACCCGGCTGAAATGCAGGGAATACGCGAGGTGATGAAGCTGCTCGCGGAGCTCGACGAGATATACCGGTCCGTCATCACCATGCGCTACATGGACGAAATGTCGCCGAAGGAGATCGCACTGGTCCTCGGGGTCTCGGAGAACGTCGTATCGGTCCGGATCCACCGCGGGATAGAGCGTTTGCAGGAACTTTTCAACAGGGCGCCAGAAAGGCCCGCTATAGATCATAAGTAAGTGTTACCCAAGCGCGGAAATCATTTTGGCGGTT
>VFSW01004549.1_pt1 | contig 20660 bp, 20 predicted proteins | sample 5358111 | NCBI WGS metagenome assembly VFSW01 (sample SAMN11554181, study PRJNA540505) | mine drainage metagenome | isolation source: sediment from site ElyBrook_90M | place: USA: Ely Copper Mine, Vershire, VT | collected 2017
CCCGCCCCCCCCTCGCCCCCCCCCCCCCCCGGCCCGCAGGCGCGGCCCGGGTTCGTGTCTGGGGACCAGGGGCGCCTCTTCGGAGGGGGGTGAATCAGGCGGGGGTCGCCGGGTAGACGTTCGGGTTCACCGAGATCTTCCCCGATTCAATTCCCGCGGTGAGCGTCGCCAGCATCTTCTTCAGAGCCGGGGTCAGCTTGGCGGAGTTGATCTCGAGTGCCGTGCCACCGTTCTTCAGCGTGCCGAAGTAGGTGCCACCCTTGAAGGTGCCACTCGCTCCGGCGAGAATCGCCGCCTTGACCGACGCCGTGACGCCCTTGGCGACCGTCGCGTTGTAGTACTTGCAGTCGGTCGGGTCGGAGACACAGCCGTTGGAGTCCACCCAGGTCACGTAGTGACCCGCGCCGGCCTGCTTGGCGGCCGCGACAGAACCGAGGCCCACCGAGCCCGCGACCGGGAAGACGAGGTCCGCCCCCTGGGAGAAGAATCCCGTGGTCAGAGTCTTACCGGCGGTCTGGTCGGTGAAGTTACCGACGAACGACCCGGTGCCCGGGCAGTTGGACAGCGTGCAGGCTCCCTTACCGGGCTTGAAACCGAGCACCTTGACCTTGGCCTTGTTGACCTTGTCGTAGTAGCGAACACCCGCGACGAAGCCGCTCATGTACATCGCCACCGACGGGAAGTTCATACCGCCGTAGGTCGCGACGACATGGGTCTTGGTGGTCGCCGCGTCCAGGTAACCCCCGAGGAAGGCGGCCTGGTTCGTGTCGTACTGCAGGGCGAGGACGTTCTTCGACTTCGTGGTCGGAGCGTCGTCGACAATGGCGAACTTCTGCTTGGGATTGGCGTTCGCCGCCGCGGCCGTGGCCGAGTCCATCAAGAATCCCACGGTGATGATGAGGTTGCAGCCCTCGTTCTCGAACGTCTGGATGTTCGGCGCGTAGTCGGCCGACGAGGTCGAGGAGAGGTAGTTAACGGTGATGTTGGCGTTCATGGCGTGAGCCTGCTGGGCGCCGGTCCAGGCCGAGTGGTTAAACGACTTGTCGTTGATGCCACCGGTGTCGGTGACCACGCAGGCGTGGAACTTGGTCGCGGCCAGCGCGGTCTGCGCCATGGACGCGGCGCCCACGGTGATCGTACCGAGCACCAGCGAGGTGGTTCCGAGCGCCAAACCGAGGCGTCGAATTCTCTTCATGTGAATCTCCCTTGATTGTCACGTCACCCTCCAACCCCGCGGGCCGGGGGTGACTCTGAAGGAGGTTAGTCCCCGCGCCGCAGCCGCGCTGGACCAATCCGAACTCGTTCACACGAGGTTCACACCGCTTCGGCGGCCAGGGGCGAGTCGGTGGCCCGGGCGGTCCGACCGGTTCGATGCGGGAGGGCCCAGGCCACGGCGAACGCTACGACGGTGACCGAGGCGGAGATGGCGAACGCCCGGGAATAACCCGCGACGGGAGCCTCCGCGAGAGCCTTCGGGGAGCCGTGGGCGGCGAGGGCGAGCGCGCGTGTGCGATCCGCGGCCACCGTGCCGAGGATGGCCAGGGAAAGAGAGCCTCCTACCTGGCGAGAAGTGTTGAGCACACCCGAAGCCAGACCCGCGTCAGCTCGGTCAACTCCCGCCGTGGCTGCCGTTGCGAGGGGGCTAAAGAGGAGACCCATTGCGAAGGCGCACATGACCGAGGGCCCGAGGACGGACGCGGCGTAGGTGCTGTGAACGGAGAGGTGAGCGAGCGCGTAGAACCCGCCACTGGCCAGGGCCGCCCCGACGAGGAGGAGGGGACGGACACCGACTCTCACGAGGAGTCGAGAGGAGATCTGAGCCCCGATGATGATGGCGACGGCCATGGGAAGAAACGCCACTCCCGCCGCCACGGCTCCGTATCCCAGGGTTCCCTGGAAGAAGTAGGTCAAGAAGTACCACATCGCGAAAAATGCTCCCCCCACCAGGATCATGACGATATTGGCGACACTGAGCGGGCGAGATCGGAAGAGCCGAAAGGGGACGAGTGGGTGGGACGCCACTCGGAGCTCCCAGAGAATAAAGAGTCCAATTCCGACCAGCCCTCCGGCGACGGTCAGGACGACCGAAGGAGAACTCCAACTCGTCGTCGCAGACGAGACAACTCCGAAAATGAGTGCGGTCAGCGATCCGGTGACGAGAATCGCTCCGGTGATGTCGAGTTTCACGGTGGCGCCGGAGTTGCGTAGTTCGCGCAGGTACAGGGCCGCAACCGTCACCGCCACGACGCCGAAGGGCACGTTAATAAAGAAGACCCAGCGCCACGATGCCCACCCGGTGAGCACTCCGCCGAGCAGACCACCGACCGCCCCGCCGGCTCCGGCGACGGCGCTCCAGGCCCCGATGGCCTTCGCGAGTTGCGGCCCCTTAAAGGTGGTTACGATCAGGGTTAACGTGGCGGGCGAGAGAATCGCTCCGCCGAGCCCCTGAATCGCTCGAGCCACAATCATCTGGGATCCAGTGTGGGCAAATCCGGCGCCGATAGAAGCCAGAGTGAAGAGAACTACTCCGGCGAGGTAGACGCGGCGTCGTCCGATGAGGTCCGCCGCTCGGCCCCCGAGGAGAAGAAACCCGGCGAAGGTGAGCACGTAGGCGTTGACAACCCACTGGGCGCCCGTCGTCGTGAAGTGCAGGTCGCGGCCCATATCGGGGAGAGCGACGTTCACCACCGACACGTCGAGAACCACCATGAACTGGGCGACGCACGCGATGGCCAGAATTAACCCATCGGGGGCGTGACGAGAGACGGAAGATTGAGATGGCATCGGCGCCAGTGTACGGGTCTACTGTCGTCCGGGGCCACGGTGACAGACTGGAGGTATGGCTGCCCAGTTCATCTTCACCATGCGCGATCTGCGACGTTTCTATCCGCCGGACCGCGAGGTGCTGAAGGGAATCCACCTCTCCTTCTATCCCGGCGCCCACATCGGAGTTATCGGATCAAACGGATCGGGTAAGTCGTCCCTCCTGCGCATCATGGCGGGACTCGACGACGGCTACAGCGGAGAGGCTCGACTCACTCCCGGTTTCACCGTGGGCTACCTGCCCCAGGAACCCCAACTCGATTCGACGAAGGACGTGGTCGGTAACGTCGCCGATGGGGTGGGCGAACAGCGAGACCTACTCGTTCGCTTCAACGAGGTGTGTGCGGGATTCGCCGATCCCGAGGCCGACTTCGACGCTCTCATGTCCGAACAGGCAGAGTTACAAACCAGAATTGATGCGCTCGGGGCGTGGGACCTGGAGCGGACACTCGAAATTGCGATGGACGCGTTGCGACTCCCACCGGCCGACGCCGACGTCACCTCTCTCTCGGGAGGAGAGCGACGCCGAGTGGCCCTCTGTCGTCTCCTCCTCGCTAAGCCGGATCTGCTCCTCCTCGACGAGCCCACGAACCACCTCGACGCCGAGTCGGTGGCGTGGTTGGAGAGAACTCTGAAGGAGTACTCGGGCACCGTGGTGGCGATTACCCACGACCGGTACTTCCTCGACAACGTCGCTAAGTGGATCTTGGAACTCGATCGGGGTCGGGGTATTCCCTGGGAGGGTAACTACTCCTCCTGGCTCGACCAGAAGCGGGAGCGCCTGGCGAGTGAGGAGCGGGCTGACCAAGTTCGCCAAGCCGCACTAGAGCGCGAGTTGGAGTGGATTCGCATGTCTCCGCGCGCTCGTCAGTCGAAGGGTAAGGCGCGCGTGAACGCCTTCAACGAGTTAGTTGCCGAGTCCGAGGCGGCCGAGCGTCGCCCGGACAAACTCGAGATTCACATTCCGGCGGGCCCCCGACTCGGCGACGTCGTCGTGGAGGCGACGGGATTGACGAAGGGGTACGCGGATCGCCTCCTCATCGACTCTCTCGATTTCATCCTGCCACCAGGTGGCATCGTGGGGGTCATCGGAGCGAACGGAGCGGGAAAGACCACGCTGTTTCGGATGCTCGTCGGTCAAGAGGTTCCCGACGAGGGGACTCTACGGGTGGGTCCCACCGTCCAGTTCGCTTACGTCGACCAGTCACGAGACTCACTCGATCCCGCAAAGACGGTCTACGACGAGATCTCCGGCGGTCAAGAGCACCTCATCGTTGGTTCACGCGAAATACACGCGCGGGCCTACGTGGCGAGTTTCGGGTTCCGCGGCTCCGACCAGCAAAAGAAGGTGGGCGAGATCTCGGGCGGGGAGAGGAACCGCGTGCAACTAGCGACCGTCTTGCGTCAAGGTGGCAACGTCTTGCTCCTCGACGAACCCACCAACGACCTCGACATCGATACCTTGCGAGCACTCGAGGACGCCCTGCTCGGATTCCCGGGCTGCGCCGTGGTGATTAGCCACGACCGGTGGTTCCTGGACCGCATCGCGACCCACGTATTGGCCTTTGAGGGCGACTCGCAGGTGCGCTGGTTCGAGGGGAACTTCTCGGACTACGAGGTCGACCGTCATAAGCGCCTGGGTACTGACGCTGATCAGCCGCACCGCTTGCGCTACAAGCCGCTGACCCGCTGACGAGGGACGTCACGCGAAACTGAGAAGAAACGAGGGCTCCTCAGAAAATCCACTCGAACGGTCCTAGTGTGGTCCCGTGCCGGGAACCGACTACTCCACGTATTTGAAGATTCCCGAGTTGCTGACGCTCCAGGTGCCCCTCACCAACGGGGCGGACGACGAGTTGTTGTTCATCGTGGTCCACCAGTCCTACGAGCTGTGGTTCAAGGTGTGCATCGACGAGATGCGTAAGGCTCGCGACCATCTCCGAGAGGCCCGCCCCACGGCGGCCGCACGAACGCTGACTCGACTCACCGTGGTCGAAGATCTCTTGCTCTCCCATCTACGAGTACTCAACCAGATGTCTCCCGAGAAGTTCCTCGAATTTCGTGATCCGCTCGATCCGGCCTCAGGATTTCAGAGTTACCAGTTCCGGGCGCTCGAGTTCTTGTCGGGCGTGGGTCGGGCGACCCTGCTTGAGAGCGGGCTCTTCAGCGACGAGATCGTGACCTGGCTACGTTCGGTGAAGGATGAGGGATCGGTGTGGGACGCCTTCGTGCACGCCCTACGCCACGAGGTCGGGGCGTCCGGGCTCGGTCGGACGACCATCGATTTGCTACTAAATCTCTACCGGGACCACGCGTCGGAGCCTCGTGGAGCGCTTCACGCCGTCGCCGAGCGCCTGCTCGATCATGATCAGCGACTCGCCGAGTGGCGTCACCAGCACTATCTCATGGCGGCGCGCCAGATTGGGCAGCGACCGGGCACGGGAGGTTCGGCTGGAATGAACTATCTCGCGTCGACTCTGGGTGTGAGAATGTATCCACTGTTGTGGGACGTGAGGAGTGCTTTGTGACAACCCGTGAGGAGTGCCGAGCCCTGGACGAGGCCGATGTGTTAGCCCCGTTTCGTGAGGATTTCATCCTCGATGACTCCCTCATCTACCTCGACGGGAACTCCCTCGGCCCCCTGTCTCACTCTTCGCAGAGTCGGGTTCGCCACGCTCTCGACGTGCAGTGGGGTGAGGGGTTGGTGCGTTCGTGGGGCTCCGCGGGGTGGATGGATCAGCCCCAGCGGCTCGGTGATCGGGTGGCTCGTTTGATTGGAGCGGGGCCCGGGGAGGTGGTGGTGGCCGACACACTCACGTTCCTTCTCGCCAAACTCCTCGGCACCGCCCTCGAACTACGTCCGGACCGTTCCGTCATCGTGACCGACCACGTGAACTTCCATTCCGATCTCTACATCGCCGAAGGGATGGCCCGTCTCAGTCCCCGCCCGGTGCAGGTGCGCGCCATCGACCGAGACCACCTAGACGACTTCCTTACCGAAGACGTGGCCGTCGTGATGCTGACCCACGTGGACTTTCGTACCGGAGAGATGCTGGACCTTTCGGGCATTACTCGACGGGTACACAACGCCGGGGCGATCATGATCTGGGACTTCGCACACTCGACGGGCGCAGTACCCCTCGACGCGACCGGCGCCGACGTGGACTTTGCCGCCGGATGTACCTACAAGTACGTCAACGCCGGACCGGGGGGACCGGGTTTCGCCTACGTGGCTCCCCGGTGGCAGTCGGAGATTCGCAACGTTCTTCCGGGGTGGCTGGGTCACGTCGCCCCCTTCGACTTCGAGGACACCTTTCGACCGGCCCCGGGCGTGCGCCAACTGGTGACGTCCTCCCCGTCGGTACTGGCCCTGGCCGCCCTCGAGGGAGCTCTCGATGTCTGGGACCGGGTGGATATGAACGACGTTCGTCGTAAGAGTCTTGCTCTCACCGACCTATTCATCGAGTTGGTAGAGGCTCGCCTCCCGGGCGAGTTCGGATTGGCGACGCCCCGAGAGCACTCTCGTCGGGGTTCCCAGGTCGCGCTGCGACACGCCGAGGGTTACGGCATGATGCAGGCCCTGGCTGAGGTGGGAGTGATCGGAGACTTTCGTGACCCCGACATCTGCCGCTTCGGCTTCGCCCCGCTCTACGTCCGCTTCGTCGACGTCTTTGACGCGGTCGAGCGGCTCGTTGGAGTTATCGAACGGGGCGAGCATCGCGCCGAACGATTTCGTGTGCGCAACGCGGTGACCTGAGCTACTGCTCGAAGATGACGGTGCGCTGACCCACGAGGGCGACGCGATCTTCACCCCAGAGTCGGAGCGCTCGAGCGAGCACCCGGCGTTCCACGTCTCGGCCGGTCACGACGAGGTCGGTAACCGTACGCGCGTGGGTGACGCGAGCGACGTCTTGTTCGATGATGGGACCTTCGTCAAGGTCGGGCGTCACGAAATGGGCGGTGGCCCCAATGAGTTTGACGCCCCGATCGTGCGCTTGGTGGTAGGGGCGTGCGCCCTTAAAGCCGGGGAGAAACGAGTGGTGGATATTGATGACTCGGCCGGCGAGTGTCTCACAGAGAGTCGGCGACAATATCTGCATGTAGCGGGCGAGTACGACGAGGTCTACCCGGAGTTCTGAGATGAGTTCGAGCAGTCGGGCCTCGGCTTCGAGTCGGGAACCAGAGTCGACCGGGATGTGGTGAAACGGTACGCCGTGGTGGTGCGCGAGGGGGGACAGAGTGGGGTGGTTCGAAACCACCGCGGCGATGTCCAGGGGTAGTTCCCCGTGATCGATACGGTAGAGAATCTCGAGAAGGCAGTGGTCGGTCTCGGAGACCATGACGATGATGCGGTGGGGTCGGGCGAGATCGCGAACGCGCAGCGTCACGTCGAAGGGCGCGAGATCCAGAGCGAGAGAGTCACGGACCTCCTCCAGCGGCCGATCCACCTCGAGGTGAGTGCGCATCGAAAACTGACCAGTAACCGGGTCGGTGAACTGGTCGTTCTCAAGAATGTTTCCGCCGAGCCCCACGACCGCCGCCGAGACGGCGTAGATGATGCCGGGTTGATCGGCGCACTGGAGAGAGGCGATGAAGTGGGCCACGGGGTCCGTTCCTCCTGCGAGACGTGAGTCATAATCCTACGAGACAGCGTCCACCGGGCTCGGAGAGTCTGAACCTCCCCAGGTAGACTGGGCAGGTTAACTCTGACGGAGGTGAGCGGTGGACACGATCAACGTCGTGGTGGAGATTCCTGCGGGAAGTCCCAACAAATATGAGTACGACCACGAGACACACCAGATGAAGTTGGACCGCCACCTCATCGTGTCGATGGGATACCCGGCGGAGTACGGATTTATCCCCGACACCCTGGGTGGTGACGGGGACCCCCTCGACGCGCTCGTGCTCACCGCCTACCCGACGTTTCCCGGTTGTCTCATCGAGGCCAAGATTCTTGGCGTCTGCATGATGACCGACGAGAAGGGCGAAGACGCCAAATTGATCGGTGTTCCCGCCTACGACCCGCTGTGGAAGAACGCGGTTGACATCTCGGACATCCCCCAGGCCACCCTCGACCGTATTAAGCACTTCTTCGAGGTCTACAAGGACCTCGACGAGGGTAAGTGGGTCAAGGTGGAGGGTTTTCAGGGTCGCGAGGTCGCGCTGGTGGAACTCGCCGCCTCCCAGGTTCGATTTCGGGGTTAACGGAGTAGGACCGCCTCCCGTGAGTTCCGTGCTCGATTCTGTACGGCGCACCGTCATCATCTCTCAGGTGATTTTCTTCGTGCCCCTCGGATTGTGCGTGGCCTGGATTCACACGGGTGCGGTCAACCGAGACGGAATCTCCTATTACGGGGTTCACCAACCCACTCTCGAGATCATTGCCGTCAGTTACCTCGGTGCCGCGGTGCTTTTGTGGCGCGCCGCGCGGGACCTCGCGGAATCGGATCGGCCGCGAGAACTCGGGCAAGGACTACGGGTGGTGGCCCTAGGGCTTCCGGGCCTTCTGCTCACCCCCTATCCGGCGGGACCCGTCTGGAACTGGTCCCACATGGTCATCGGGGTGGTCTCGGGCCTCGTGGAGTTCGGGCTCGCTGTCGACCTGGTCCTTCGTGATCCGACCCTCGGCACTTGGGTTACCGGCGGGGTGCAACTCGCGGGTGGGCTACTCGCCGCAGCGTCACTACCCGACTGGAACTTTTCCTACCTACTACTCGGTGAAGTGATTTTCGAACTCGGTTTTGCGGGGACGATGTTTCGCTGGCTACGACCGGAACTCGTCCGCTCTTCGGAGGTGCCCGCGTGAGTTTGTCCGGTGACGACGTGACGCGGCTGGCTCGGGCGGCCGAGCTCTCTGGGTGGAGCTTCGGGGTCGTGGGCCCCGACGAACTGATGGCTACGCGGGAGGGAGATCCAGTCGGCTTTCCTCGAGTAGTGACGTGTCGCCGACGAGGCGCCGGATGGGCCATGTGGTTGTTCGAGTCCGGTGACGACGTCACTGGAGAAGGGGTCCTGGTGGGCGAAGTGACGGGAGGGGCGCGTCAGTGCGGGCGAGCGCTGCGTGACCTCCTCGGTCGTTTGGGACACGCGGGTGAGGGCGCGTGAGTCGCATCTCCGATCTCGCTCACTGGACTTCGACGTGGCCTCGGTGGGCCCGGGCGTTTCTCGACGTGTGTCGCATCGACTTTCGGCCCCGCCGCTCACCCTCGACGGGGTCGGTGGTTCTGGCGACCGTGGTCGCCCTCATCGGATCCCTCGTCGTGGACACTCTCCTCGCTCACGTCGGAGTTGCTGTCTTTCCGGCGATTCGTCACTACGCTCACCTTCGGTTTTCCGATTACTCCAAGTTGACCACTCTCGGCATTCTCGGAGCAGCGCTCGGTTGGCCCGTCGTGACCCGAGTGAGTTCACAACCGACGTGGCTCTACTTGCGAGCCGCCGGGGTGGTGACACTGGTGCTTTTTACTCCCGACCTCGCGATTTGGTATCTCGGGCAACCGGCGGCGGGGGTATTCGTTCTGGTGTGGATGCACCTCGCGATCGCCCTCATCACTTTTTTGTCGATGATCACCCTCGCGCCGGTGGGGCGAGGCGGCTATTCGGAGACGAGGGGGAAGCCGGGGGTTGCCCGTAGGTCTCCGTCACGGTCGACCGAGAGAGCGAAGTACCCGTCGAGGTGATGAATGACTTCCATCATCTCGTCTCCCCCGACGACGAGAGCCGTGGCCAGGGCGTCAGCCACAGCGAGGTCCGGACCCACCACGGTGGCCGAGGCCAGGGCTGAACGGTAGACACCCGACTTCGAATCGAAGAGGTGGGCCCCTCGTTGGGATTCGCCGGACGTGGCGATAGCCGAGGTGACTTCGGCGACGGCGATCACGTTCAGTTCGTCGACGGGATTGGTGATACCGACGCGAAAGGCATTCCCCTCGTCATCTGCTCCGCGTAGGGCGATGTCACCACCGGCGTTGACGATGATTCCCGTAGCCTCCACTCGGTCGAGGGCGTGGAGGGCCCGTTGGGCCGCCCAGCCCTTCACGAGTCCGGTGGGGTCAACTCCACCGGGCAGGGCCCAGGGATCGAACCACCCGCGGGAGATCTCCTTCAGTCGCCGACACTCCCCGAGCACGTCGGCCACGTCGCTCGGGGCCTGGGCGAGAGAGATCTCACCTCGACGGAGTCGACTCACCGGGCTATCGGCAATCCAGGTCGAAAAGGTACGGTCTGCCTCACGGAGTACGCGCTCCGCCTCACACAGAGATTCGTCTCGCTCGGTGGCCGAGTTTGACCCGAAGAAATCAATAGTCACCACAGTTCCCATCACCTCGACGAGGTGTCGGGTTGGCAAGCGCACTTAGAAGAGTCCTTGCTGCTTCAACGTAAAGAGGGCGTTTTGCAAAGAGACGTCAAAGCCGGCGGAGGTATAGGTAGCCCCTGACACCGCGACGAGGTTCAGGAGAGGATTGTTTCCCTTCACCGCCATCGAGTGCTGCTGAGAACTCGAGAGCTTTACAAAAGCTTTCTGGAGTATTGGTAGGGCCACACTGTCGATGTAAGCGGAGCGGCCGTTACCATCTTCGGTGATGTGGCCGATGGCGACTGCGGAAATCTTCTTGTGCGCCACGGTGACCTTGATGCTCACCACTCCGTAGTAGTAGTTCACTCCAGGTCCAACGAGAATCTTCGTGGCTCCCGACGGGCTGGCCTTCACTGGCTTCTTGACGGTCGGGGGCTTCTTCGCCGCAACTGGCTTCTTCGCCGCAACTGGCTTCTTCGCCGCAACTGGCTTCTTCTTTGTGGTCGTTGCGCGGACGCTCTCCGTCGAGGTCGTCGCACTACGGAAGGCCGTCAGCGTCGCGGGAGTGGAGGAGCCGAGAGATGCCTTAGTAGATCCCGATACTGAGGAAGGGCTCGTGGCGGTTCCTGAACCAAGTCCTGTGGAGACGCCGGTTGAACTCGAACTCGTCGAGCCGGTGGACCCGGTGACCCCAGTGGTGGCAGTCGAGAAGTTCAGGTGAAGTGGAATAGGGGTGGATCGAAAGCCGAGCACGGCGGCGAGGCCGACGGCGGTTCCGATCACAACGAATGGGGTGCGCTTCATGGTTGGATTCCTCTCAGTAGGAGTTAAAAAGTAAAGGACTCGAAGTGAATACGGTCGTGGGGTACGCCCACCTCTTGGAGTGATGCCATCACTGACTCGGTGAACCCTTCGGGTCCACAGACAAAGACGTCACTCTCACTCAGCCCTTCGGCGAGGGTGTTTAGGGATGTGCCATCTAATGCTACTTCGTCGCGTCGACCAATCAACTCGTGGTAGACACCGTGACGCGCCTCGACGAGCGCCTTCATCTCGTCGCCGTGCACGACGTCGTCGTGGTTGCGGGCTCGAACAATCACGCTTACCGGACGGTTTTCCGGTAGATCTTCGAGGAGAGCCCGTAGTGGAGTGATACCGACCCCGGCTCCGATCAGAACGACTCGCTCCCGAGTCATGCGATGGCGGGTGAATGCCCCGTAAGGACCTTCAACGAACACTCGAGTGCCTACCCGTAGGTTTGCCAGAGCCGTGGATTGGTCCCCAAGTCCCTTGACAGTCACGCGCAAGAAAGGCGGACGGGGAAGAGCCGAGAGGGAGTAGGGGTGGGAGTGCCACCAGAGATTGCGGGCGAGGAAGCGCCACTGGAAGAACTGCCCACCGTTGACGGCCAGTCGATCGAGGTGGCGTCCGCTGACCGTAATGGAACGAACTCCAGGTGCGACTTCGGTGATGTCGGCCACCCGTAACCCGAACTGCAGGTTACGGACGATGGGGAGGGCGATTCGCCAGAGCAGGGTCACAATTCCTGCCCCAATCCACGTCCAGACCCAGATCTGCGTCGTCAGCGGGTGACCGATAAACATCACGCCGACCCGAATCTGGTGCATGAAGGAGAGACCCAACCCGAGGTAGGTGTAGAGGTGGACGACCCACCAGGTCTCGTAACGCATCTTTCGACGGGCGATGCGAATTGAGCTGAAGGCGGCAACTAGGAGCAGAATCCATCCGACGTACGCGGCCAGCATGTCGGGGTAGTGCAGAACGAAGGTCCAGGCCTCACTCCACACTGGGTTGTGAAGCATTTGGGCGTAGGCCAATATAGAGATGAGCACGTGTAGAGATGTGAGGCTCGTGGCCCATGGGGCCACCTTTCGGTGCCACCGAACGAGTTGGTCCTGTCCGACAGTGCGCTCTAGCCACGGCAGGCGAACCATGAGCAGGACCATAATAAGGAGCAGGTAAGTGCCCCAGAACCCACTTAACCGAGTCGCGGCGAGAGCCCAGCCACCCGCGGAGTGAAGGCCGGCGCTGCTTTCACTCTCAAAAGTGAGGGCGGTGACCGCCCCGAAACCGACGCCGGTCAGTCCCGCGAGAAAATCTGCGACCCGGGGACGGGGCGAAAGGGTGCGACGACCGTCCCCACTATGGGGGGAGTGCCACTCGGCGGGCTTGTTAGTCGGTGTAGCCATCGTCACGTAGGCCAACGTAGTGAAGGTTCATAAGTTTTCCCACAAATACAGTACGGAACTCTCTCAAAAAGCGTTCATTCCGTTCGGTGGGGACCTTCGGAGTCCGGGGGAAAGAGCCCCGCGTCCAATCCCAGGCGGCGCCCGATTGCGGTGACGTGACGATGAAGTTCCTCGAGCAGGTCGGTATTTTGTTTCACCTGGTTCGTCAGTTCCGTGTTCTCCTGAACCAGAACCTTGAGGTCTTCGGTGTTGTGTTCGGTGTGCACCGCGACCTCGGAGGCAACGGCGTCAGATCGCTTTGCCGCTATCAAGAGGGCGGCGGCTTGAACTCCGGCCATCATCGAAAGGAAGAGGTTCAACAGAATGTACGGGTAGGGGTCGAAGGCGCGGTGGTGTAGCACTCGGGTGAGCAATACGGTGTTGACGAGAGCCCACGCGATCATGACCGCGAAAAAGACGAAGACGAACGTCCAGCTTCCCATCGCGTTGCGCATCGTGTCGGCGGCTCGTTCTCCGCGGGTGAGCGCACTGCGCGGGCGAACCCCGGGGTGTAGATGCCACACGTTTTTCCAGGGCGCGTTCACGTTCTTAGACTCTCACAGTTTGTTGGCTGTTTCGACCCCTACGATTCTCAGAGTGGACAATCTCGCTGAGAGGGAGGTTTCGCGCCTGCTCTCGCTCTGGATGTTGGCCCCCGCCGGAGCCAATGTCGTGATGCAGCTCAGTCGACCCGAGGTCGCTCGGGGTGTGCTTGAATCCCCGGTACGCGAGAGTTCACTCCGAGAGCGCCCGTTTAAACGAACTCGAACGACACTCGCCTACGTTGGACTCGCGCTGATGGGAACCCACGAAGAGCGGGTCGCGCTGCGCCGGTCCGTGGACCAGCAGCACCGTCGGGTGCGAGCGAGTGAACCCCTGCCGTACAACGCGTTTCGCCCCGACCTGCAGTTATGGGTCGCCGCGTGCATGTACGTGGGGCTCCGCGACGGCTATCGCGTGCTCTACGGAGAACCGAGTGCGACTTTGGCCGACCTTCATTACGACAACGCGGCCCGCTTCGCGACAACTCTTCAGGTGCCCGAACATCTCTGGCCCGTGGACCGAGCCGCCTTCGAACAGTACTGGCGGGAGTCTCTCACCACGCTGGCTACGGATGACGACACGTTGCGGTTCTGCGATGATCTCGTTCACTTGAGATTCTGGCCGCCTCTGTTCCAGCGGCTCGGCGGCCGCGCACACGCCCGACTCTCTCGAGGCTTTCTCGCGCCCGAGTTCCGAGCGCTATTCGGCTGGGAGTGGACGGCGCAGGATCAGGAGTGGTTCGACAGAGCCATCCGGATAATGCGGAAAGTCTCTCGACTACTCCCTCCGGCGGTCTGGAGTGTCCCATTTCGTCTCGTGGTAGCGCACGCTCGATGGCGTATTCGTCGGGGGCGCGCGGTCACTGACTAATTCGTCGTGACGTAGGGGGCGATCGTCTCGTTGAGGTAGGAGAGCAGGGTCGAGCAATCACGGGGGCCGTCCGTGCGGGTGCGAGCGAGCCGGTGGGGTTCACGACGCCGTCGATCCAACCAGAGCGCGCCGGGATGAGTCACCATGTCGGGGCATGAACTCAACCAGACCAAATCCGCCGCTCCCTGGGAGGCACTGCGTAGGAGGGGGGTCATGAGAGTCGAGAAACGAGGCAGGGCGTCACGCAGCCCAGCGGTCGCGGTCCAACCTGGATGGACCGCCGCCGAGGTGAGCCCCTTCAATGTGCTGAGGGCCTCTATCCAGACGACTTGCGCTCGTTTCACCCGGGCGTACGTTTTTACTCCGGAGTAGGGAAGGGGAGGTTCGAGGAGAGAGGACAGGTTAAAAGGTTGGGTGTAGAGGCCCCCCGAGGTCATGGCGATGACCCGCCCCGGATTTGACGTGGACCACGTCGACGAGATGCGAGTGGTGAGAAGGTGCGGTCCCACCACTTGCGTCGCCAACGTGCCCTCGATGCCTTGGAGGGTACGAGTAAGGTTCGGGGTGATCGCTCCCGCGTTGTGCAACAAGACGGTGGGTACGTGGTCGCGAAGGAGTAGGTCGGAGAGAGCGGCGACATCCTCCAGATCACCCATGTCACTGACGAGGACCCGCCCCTCACCCCGGGGATGGTGGCTACGCAAATCCATCTCGAGTTGTCGAGCGCGTTCAGGGGAACGACCGACGCCGATGACGAAGGCCCCCCGGCGCGCGAGTTCGAGGGCCCCGGCCCGACCAATACCGGAGGTGGCCCCGGTCACGAGGACGCTGGTATCAGTAGATAACGGTAGAGGACCCCAGTGATCGAGGCGAGATCGCACGTCGTAGCCGACGACGCTGAAACTCCCGACGACGGACAACTCGAGGAGATGGTCAACCCCCTGGGACCAGCGACTCATGACCGTAGGGCGTTGCGGAGTCCTTCGTGAGCCGCTCGGCCAATTCGCTGGAAAGCCAGGGCGAAGACCGGGGTTAGGACAATCCAGATCCCTTCAGGAATGAGCCGTGCGTCGTAGGTCACTCGTGATCCCCCATCGCGGGGTTCGACGGTGATGGTGTCCACAGATTTCACTCGTCCGTTGGAGGCTTCGACTACGAACTGACGGGGAGGATCAAACGTGGTCATCTCGTAGGTGAGGGGCATCTCGCGACCACGAAACAGGGTCACGACCTCGAAACGAGCGCCTCGTCGAGCCGGTCCGTCGAGGGCCTGAGCCCGAGCGGCGCCGGGGTCCCACTCGGCGACGTGGTGAAACTCGGCCAAATAGGCAAAGGCGTCCTCAGCGGAACGGGTCGACTCGACCACGGCGCGGTAGTGAGCCATAAGACCTCCCTTAAAGTAAGAACAGACTAAAGGTCACGCCACTTTCTGGTGCGCGATGGCGCGAGGAGATAGACGATGAAAGTGGCGATTGTGGGCAGTGGGGTATCGGGCCTCGTCTGCGCTCACGTTCTTGACCCCCGTCATGAGGTGACCCTCTTCGAGGCCGAGAGTCGACTCGGGGGACACGCCCACACTCAGGAGGTCACCGTCGACGGGCGTCCTGTGGCGGTCGACACGGGATTTATCGTGTACAACGAACGTAACTACCCCGTTCTCACTCGACTTTTTACCGAACTTGGGATCGAGACGCGACCGAGTGACATGAGCTTTGGAGTGGCCGACGACGTGGAGAATGTCGAGTGGTGCGGTTCGAGTCTTCGCGGCCTCTTCGCGCAGTCGCGCAATGCCCTCCGTCCGGGGTACCTGCGCATGCTGGTCGACATTGCGCGATTTAACCGCCGGGCCCGCCGAGATCTGCACGACGCACTCCTCGACCCGACGATGAGTCTCGCGCACTACCTTCGGCGGGGACGCTACGGGCGGGCCTTTCGCGAGTGGTACCTGGTGGCCATGGGATCGGCCATCTGGTCGGCGGACCCCGATACCTTTACCGATTTTCCCGCCGCGACCTTCGTACGTTTCTTCGAGAATCACGGACTCCTCGGTGTTCGAGGTCGTCCGGAGTGGCGCTCGGTGGTGGGTGGATCGAGGACGTACGTGGAGGCCCTGGCTAGTCGTCTCCGGGGACGAGTTCTGACATCCTCTCCCGTGACCGCAGTGAGGCGCACTCTCGGCGGAGTGGTGGTGACCACTCCCCGAGGTGACGAGGAGTTCGACCACGTCATCGTGGCGACCCACTCCGATCAGGCCCTCGCTCTGCTCGTGGACGCCGACTCCCAGGAGCGCGACGTACTGTCGGCTCTGCGCTACCAGGAGAACGAGGCTGTTCTCCACACCGACCCGTCGATACTGGCTCGGCGAGAGGCGGCTCGAGCTTCCTGGAACTGGCGTCGGGTACCCGGGTCGCGCAGGGCCACACTCACCTACGATCTTTCGCGGCTCCAGGGTCTCGACGGACGGCCCCTCTACCTCACCCTCAATCAACCCGACGCCGTGGATCCGAGCAGCGTTTTGTCGACCACCTCCTACGCACACCCCGTGTTTGACACGACCGCCCTACGGGCTCAGGCTCGCCACGAGGAGATCAGTGGACGTCGAAGGGTATCTTTCGCCGGGGCGTACTGGGGGTACGGATTCCATGAGGACGGGGCCGCGTCGGCGATGCGGGTGTGTGCTCAGTTGGAACGCGACGTAGACGTGGTGGAGGCATGAAGTCGTCTCTCTACCGGGGGTGGGTCACTCACCATCGTCACGGGGGCCCAGCGACCGGGGGAGTGGATCATCGATTTCGTTACCGGGTCACGATGCCGTTCGTCTTCTTGGACGAGCTCGAGGAGGTCACTCGTCGCCACTGGACGTGGCGCACGCTCATCAGATTCCGCCGCGCCGATTTTGTGGGACCGGTCGACCAGCCTCTCCGTACGGTCGTCGCCCAACGAGTGAGTGAAGAGTTAGGTCGCCCCTACGAGGGAAGGGTCGCGCTCCTCGCTCAGTGGCGAATGTGGGGCTTCCACTTCAATCCACTCAGTCTCTACTACTGCTTCGACTCGTCGGGCGAGTCTCTCGAGGCGGTCGCTCTCGAGGTGCGAAACACCCCGTGGCTGGAGCGTCACCTCTACGTGGTGGACGGCGCCTCGGGCGTCGCTCACTTCGACAAGGTCCTTCACGTCTCGCCGTTCCTCGGGATGGATCAAAGTTACGAGTTCCACTTCTCCACTCCGGCAGAGTCGTGTCGCGCCACTCTGGTGAACTGGCGAGGTTCGGAACGAGTCTTCGACGCCTCTCTTTCGCTCACGCGAGAGGATTTGACGTCGCGGTCCATGGCGCGAGTCGCCTGGATGCGGGGCTGGGAGAACCTGGGCGTGACCGTGCGGATATATCTTCAAGCGGCTCGACTCGCTCGACGCCGAGCTCCTTTTCATTCTCACCCGGCGAAGGAGACCGAGGTGACTCGTGGTTGAGTCGACCCCCTCGATTGTGGATCAGAGCACGACACTTCGTGACGACTACTCCCGGGGGGTACGTGCCGCACGGGCACTGGTGCACCGTCTCTTGAAGGGCCTTCATCACGGAGCGATTGAACTGGTCGAGGACGGGGAGTCGCGGGTCTACGGATCGGGTGAACCGATCCGCGTCGTGGTGAACGATCCTCGGGCTTACGTCGCCGTCGTGCGGGGCGGTTCGGCCGGATTCGGCCGCAGTTTCGTGGCCGGCTGGTGGACGTGTGAGAATCTCACCGACTTGGTGAGAGTTCTCGTGCGGGCGCTCAACCGCCCCCTCTCTCATCTGGATACGTGGGCGCGCGCGATTGCTCCGGTGCGAGATCGCCTTCCCCAGCGTCGGCGACGCGAGCGTCCGATGGATCGGGGATTCATCCGAGCGCACTACGACCTCGGCAACGACTTTTATCAGTTGATGCTGGACGAAACGATGATGTACTCCTGCGCGTACTTCTCCGATCCATCGATGAGTTTGGCGGACGCGTCGCGGGCCAAGCTCGACCGGCTGGCTCGCAAACTGGGAATTCGTCCGAGTGATCACGTGGCGGAGATTGGGACCGGGTGGGGAGGGCTCGCCGTTCACTTCGCTGAGCACTACGGGTGTCGAGTGACGAGTGTGACCATCTCCGACGCTCAGTTCGACGTCGCTCGACGACGGGTGGAAGAACGGGGACTCGCCGATCGTGTCACTATCTTGAATCTCGACTACCGGGACCTCGGAGGCCACTACGACAAGGTGGTCTCGGTGGAGATGGTCGAGGCCATTGGATGGCGCCAACTGGAGACGTACTTTGCGACACTGCAACGACTCGTGACCCCAGAAGGACTCGTCGCGATTCAGGCCATCACGATTGACGACGCCGCCTACGAGCGAGCGAAATGGACCGAGGACTTCATCAAGGACCTCGTTTTCCCCGGAGGCTTTCTTCCGTCACTCTCCGCGCTGGTGAAGGCGTCGTCAACGTCGTCAGCGTTACGCGTTATCGATGTCGAAGATATTGGGCGTCACTACCCAGAAACCTTGTCGCGCTGGCGAGCCAATCTCGCGGCCCACCGGGCGGAGGTGGACACTCTCGGATACCCGGAGGATTTTCATCGTCTCTGGGATCTCTACCTCGGCTACTGCGAGGGGGCGTTTCTCGAACGACACATCTCCGATCTCCAGGTGGTCTTCGCGGGTGAGGCCTACCGACCGAAATTAGGGCCTACGCCCTTTCGAGTCGCTCCCTGAGCCGGCGTTCTCGCCAACTCCACAGCGCTGCACCGAGGAGGGTGAGTCCGGCGAGAAGGTAGTACTCGGGGTACCCCCCCTGTCCAACGTAGGTAAAGGTGACTCGGTGCCGGCCGGCCGGAACCGTGACGGCGACGAGGGCCGGAGAGACTATCTCCGTACTCGCGGGGTGGCCGTCCACTCGAACGCGCCACCCGGGATCGAAGGATGCGGCGAGTACGACTACGCTGCGGCGACGAAGATTGACGTCCGCACTCGCCGTGCCACTCGCGACGAGGGCGTCACTCTGACTCAGCACCGTACCGGGGGGGCTAGTGGGGTAGGTGGACGCCGTCCACGTGGGGGCCGCCGCTCGGTGCGAGCCGAGAGCGACCGTGTCGTAGCGACCGAGGCTGGGACCATGAGAGGCGAGAAACCCCGCCGTCTGGGGTCCGAGCGTCGCCGTCGTCGCGTGAATGACCCCGACGGTGTCGACAACCCGGATGAGCCCCGACGAGGGGAGTCGCCAGAGGGCGAAGTAGGGCGTGCGACTCACTAGGGTGGCTGGTACCGGCGGTGTCGCCGCGGCACTCGAGGTTGGCAGGAGCAGCCAGTGGACCCCGAAGGCGGCGTAGTCACCGGGATTGCTCTGGTCGAAATAGGCCTCGGGGTCGGTCATCAAACTCGAGGTTCGTAGGGTGAAACCGACCGTGTCCACGAGGTGCTGTTCGAGGTAGATGTAGACCGGAACGTCACCGAGGTAGAAGGTGCGACCCCAATTAGAAGGCATACCCGCGTAGATACGTCCCCCCCCGTCCGCGCGGGTCAGGGCGATGAGGGCATCGAGACTGGGGGCGTAGCGAGCCGTGATAGTTCGCTCGTAGTTAATCCACTGCGCGCTTCGTTGGTCGTACTGGTGAACTTCACTCCACGCGGGAGTGAGCAGGAGCGCGGCGAGGAGGAGAACGGCGAGGCCGGCTCGCCCGGAAGTGAGCGGGAGATTTCGTCCGCGAAAAGGGGCAACACGACGGAAGTACTGGACGAAGGTCCGCGTACCGACTCCGGCGAGATAGAGCGCGACGAGTTGGAGTTCCGCGACGTAACGCTGGAGGAGCAGATTCTGATTCCCCGGAATGAGATCGATGAGCCAGCTGAATGTGGGCCGACCGATGAAGAGGACGAGAAAGAGGACGAAGAGGCCAACGAGGACCCGTCCTCGTTCGTCGACTCGCCACTGACGGAGAGCGACGGCAACTCCCAGTCCGGCGAGAGCGGTGATAACGGGGAGTCGTCCCGAGTCAAAGAGGGCGCCGGTAACGAGCCAGGAGAGGGCCCGCGCCCCGCCGTAGGAGTTGTTGATGGTGGTGCCCACTTGGAACTGATTGACCGCGAGGTAGCTCAGTCGGTGCAGGAGGGGGGCCGTCACCCACGCCGACGCGGTGAGTCCCATCCCGAGAACCACGCTCGCTCGAGGGATGCGAGTTCGCCACTGGGACGGTGCGGTGAGCACGAAGATGCCGAGTCCGAGCACGGCGGCGTACGCGGTGAGGAAGTGAAAGGCAATCGTCGCCGCGAGGGCGGCGACGGGGAGGAGGAGATGACGTCGTCGGGTAAGAAACTGCCAGGCCGCCCCCCAAGCGAGCGGGAGTGTCCACATCGCCCACTCCTGGCTCCACAGACCGTTTCCGATCCAAACGTAACTCTTGTGTTCGAACCCGTGACCGGTCACTGAAAACAGGAGAGGAGCGAGGAGGGCGGCGACGCCCGCCGTCCAGGGACCGAGATCGAAGAGTCGGGCGGAGTAGTAGACCGCGAGGGGCCACAAGCTGAGGAGTAGGTAGAGCGACCAGCCGAAGATCACCGCGGGAGAGGGCCCCCAGCGAGATAACTCGCCCACCAATATTGCTGAGGCGCTCTGGTATTCGACGAAGAAGGGTGAGCCGAGAGAGAGGAAGCCGTACCAGTGGTCGAGGGGGGAGTGCCCAGTACTGAGGAGTCGCTGCGCCAGAGTGGTCATCTGGAGGTGCATCGCCGAGTCGTTGGGGTAGTTCACGACGACGTGCTCGTTCCAAAGACTCCAGAGATTGAAGAGCACAGCCGCCAATGTCAGCATCAGGGGACCGCGGGGCAGGCGCCGAAGAGTGGCGAGGGGACGGGTGGGTGG
>VFSW01004550.1_pt1 | contig 20660 bp, 16 predicted proteins | sample 5358111 | NCBI WGS metagenome assembly VFSW01 (sample SAMN11554181, study PRJNA540505) | mine drainage metagenome | isolation source: sediment from site ElyBrook_90M | place: USA: Ely Copper Mine, Vershire, VT | collected 2017
TGCGGTCAAAAAGTTGAACGCCGAGGCTCTCTTCCAACTGCTGTATCTGAACCGTCAAGGCCGACTGCGAGACGTGCAGATCGTTGGCCGCCCGCGTAAAGTTGCGAGTTTCCGCGATCTTGAGGAAGGCGCGGACATGACGCATCTGGTCGATCATCGGAAAACAAGATTATAGACTTCGCAATTATGCAATGTACATATAAGAGCGACGGTTCTTATACTCGCCCTCATTCAGGAAAGGACGGCACTGGCGGTCCAATGCTTGCCATCTGGGGTCTCATCACAATCCTTGGCATGATCGCGGCGATCTTGAGCCGCCGGGTCTCTCCGCTCATCGCTCTCTTCCTGTTCCCGCTGGTCACATCCATTGCGGCGGGTTTCGGAGCCCGGACTGCGACGTTTGCGGCTGCGGGAATCACCTCCATCGCTCCCGTCATCGTGATGTTTCTGTTCGCCATTCTCTTTTTCGGAGTACTGGCAGACATCGGAATGATCGCTCCTCTGGTGGGCGGCTTGCTCAGGCGGATCGGAAAAGATCCTGTGCTCATTGTGCCGGGGACAGCGCTGCTTGCTCTTCTGCTGCATCTGGATGGGTCGGGGGCCGTCGTGTTCCTGGTCACCGTTCCCACCCTGCTGCCCCTGTATCAGGAACTTGGCATGGACCGGCGGGTTCTGGCCTGCGCTGTCTCGCTGGCTGCCGGCGTGAACTTTCTCCCGTGGACCGGACCCACGCTCCGTGCCGCAAGCGCGTTGCACACCAGCCCCCTCGCCATCTTTCGGCCGCTCATTCCGGTTCAGATTATCGGCCTCATCTACGTCTTTGCGGTCGCGGTGTTTCTCGGCCGGAAGGAGAAGCACCGCCTCGGAATCCGCGACGCGTCTCCTGTCTGCTCCGCCGACCTGCCTGCCGGCGGTCAGCCTATTTCGAAAATGCGATTCATCGCAAACGCTCTCCTGGCCCTGGTAGTTCTGGGGTTCGTCATCAGCGGAAAGCTTGAGCCCGCCCTTGCCTTCATGCTCGGCACTGCCGTGGCTCTCCTGTTCAATTTCAAGACGGTGCGCGAGCAAGGAGAAGCTCTCGACCGGCATGCAAAGGCAGCAGTGTCGATGTGCGCCATACTCTGTTCGGCGGGTGTCTTCACAGGAATTCTGAGAGGCACGGGTATGCTGGCGGCCATGGCGCACGCAGCCATTTCTCATATTCCCGCCGGCTTCGCCCCCCACATTCCATTCCTGCTTGCCCTGGTGTCCATGCCGCTGAGCTTGCTGTGCGATCCGGATTCGTTCTACTTCGGCGTCCTGCCAGTTCTGGCGACGGCTGTTCAAGCCTTCGGACTGCCTGCGGCCAGCGTTGCGGAAGCGGCGCTGCTGGGGCAGATGACCACTGGATTTCCCGTGAGCCCGCTTACGCCCGCAACCTTTCTAGTCACGGGATTGAGCGGCATTGAATTGAGCGCGCATCAACGGTTCGCCGGGCCGTATCTGTTCGGAGCCACGGTGGTGATGACTACAGCCGCCGTCGTTCTCCATGTGATCCCGATGTAGTTCAGGGATCGATCATCGTAAGGCGCACTCATGCCGTGCACGGTTTTCAATGTGCATATTCAAAGTCCGCTTCCCATATTCCAGGCAGTTTTGGAAGTTAAGCATTGCTGGAGAGGGCGTAAATGAAAGCAATCAGGATTGGCGCAGGAGCAGGTTTCGCTGGGGATCGCATCGATCCGGCAGTTGAACTTGCGGAGTTGGGGAAGCTCGACTATCTGGTCTTCGAGTGCCTGGCGGAGAGAACCATTGCGCTGAGTCAGATGCGCAAGCGCCAGGACCCTGATGGCGGCTACGACCCATTGCTCGTCGAACGGATGCGCGCTGTGCTGCCCGCATGCCGACGCAATCGAACCCGCGTGATATCGAACATGGGCGGCGCCAACCCGCGAGCGGCTGCGCGGAAGACGATCGAAATTGCCCAAAAGCTCGGCCTGCGCGGGTTGCGGATCGCCTGCGTGGAAGGAGATGACGTTCTCCATCTCAAGCACGCCTTCAAGCCATTTGATGATGAGCCGCTGCCCGATCCCGAAACTTTCATCTCGGCGAACGCCTACCTGGGGGCCGATGCTGTCGCGGCCGCCTTGCATCTGGGTGCGGACGTGGTGCTGACAGGGCGGGTCGCCGATCCCTCTCTTTTCGTAGGTGCGCTGGTGCACGCATTCGGCTGGGAACTTGATGCCTGGGATCGCTTGGCCAAAGGCACTTCGGTGGGCCATCTGCTGGAATGCGCCGGACAACTCACCGGCGGCTATTTTGTCGATCCCGGGCACAAAGACGTGCAGGATCTTGACCGGCTCGGATTCCCATTAGCCGAGGTCCATGAAGATGGTTCTGCCGTACTCACCAAGCTTGACGGCTCAGGAGGCGTCCTCAACATGCAGACATGCAGGGAGCAAATCCTGTATGAGGTAATGGACCCCACTTCGTATCTGACTCCCGACGTGACGGCAGACTTCACCGGAGTGCGCTTTGAAGAGGAAGGTCCGAACCGGATGCATGTCTCCGGAGGTAAGGGAAAGCCTCGCCCCAGTAACTATAAGGTATCTATCGGAGTGGATGATGGTGTGCTCGGCGATGGGCAAATCTCTTATGCGGGGCCGTGGGCTCTCGACCGCGCCGAACTCGCCCGCCAAGTTCTCGAGAAGCGGCTCTCCCGAAGCCCCGCCCGCGATCTGCGCATCGATTTCATCGGCGTGAACGCAATGCATGGCGTCCCGGCCTCCTGGCCTCCCCCTTACGAGGTCCGCCTGCGCGCAGCGGCACGATTCCACGACGCAGTAGAGGCGAACTGCCTGGCCCGCGAGGTCGAGAGCCTGTATCTCAATGGTCCGTCCGGCGGGGCCGGCGTCACATACGCCAGCCGGGAGAACATCGCGATTGTTCCCGCGCTCATCGGCCGCGAATATGTGAACATCAAAACCTCAATCGAGGAGTCGTGATGAAGCTTCGGGAGATTGCCCACTCGCGTGCAGGCGACAAAGGAAACCTGGTCAGCATATCCGTGATCGCTTACCGCGATCGGGACTATGACTTGCTAGTTGCGCAGGTGACAGAGGAACGTGTAACGGAGCTGTTCCGGAAATTTATCGTCGGGCGCGCAGAGCGATATTGCGTTCCGAGCCTTTGTGCCCTCAATTTTGTTCTTCGCCGCCCGTTAACGGAAAGCGTCACTCGTTCGTTGCGGCTCGACGCACATGGAAAGAGCCTGAGTTCCCTCATGCTTTCGCTGGATGTTTAAAAGACTCCTCGAAGCGCTCGGCACCAGCCGATCGAGTGGGTGGAACAGGTGACAATGGCATAATCGCCCGACGGTGTGCTCTCGATTCAGGCCGTGACTAACTGTTTTTCTAGAAGAAGGATCGTATGCGCAACCTTATTTTGAGTGCAATTCTCTTCTCTTAGGCTTGGCTGTTTCGCTTTCGGCTTCAGATTCCGATCCAGTGCTCTGGTATACGTACCCGGCCCAACGTTGGGGCGACGCGCTGCCCAGTCGAGGCAATCAGGCCGATAGCGGCGCTTGAGTCGCTGCACCTGCCGCATTTTCCATCACCTTCACGCGCTGGAACTCTTTCTGACTCATCATCACCATCCTTGGAGGGTGACAGAATCTCGTTGCAGTTATGGGGTGACATTATCTTGGAGCATCTACAGGACGATTTATCTCACTTGTCTGCCGTGAGCCAGTCTTTGTATAGTCGGTGGCTTGGGCAACGCAGGCATCGGAGGTGACAGCGAAGTGGTGTCATCTCCGTCCGTCGCAAGCGATTTGAGGCAGGCCAGTGATCACGGGATTCATAAACAACCCTGCCGGACAATGCCAGAATTCAGATTCAAAATGGAGAAGACCATGAAACGCCACATCATGCGAACCATCGAGTGGATTGTTGTTTGCGCGGGAGCGCTTTTCCTGGGGACAGCTCTGCAAAATGCATTCGCGCAGGAATCCGATAATCCTGCCTACCTGAATCCCCAGTTCTCGCCGGAGCGGCGCGCCACCGATCTGGTTCGCCGTATGACGCTCGCGGAGAAAGCTTCGCAGATGCAGAATAACTCGGCGGCCGTCCCGCGGCTGAAGGTTCCTGCATACCAATGGTGGAGCGAAGCCCTTCACGGGGTCATCAACGAGGGGGTTACTGAATATCCGGAGCCGATCGGGCTTGCGGCGACATTCGATGCACCGGGGATTCATACCATGGCAGCCCAGATTGGCATTGAGGGCCGTATCAAGCACGTCCAAAACGCGCGCGAGGGGCACGTCGGCATTATGGGGAGCCTGGATTTCTGGTCGCCCAATCTCAACATTTTCCGTGATCCCCGCTGGGGCCGCGGACAGGAGACTTACGGCGAAGACCCGTTCCTCACCGGCCGCATGGGAGTTGCCTACGTAACTGGGTTGCAGGGCGATAACCCCAAGTACTACCTCGCCATTGCGACACCCAAGCACTACGCTGTGCACAGCGGACCAGAACCAACGCGCCACTTCGCCGATGTGGATGTCAGCAAGCACGACGAGGTGGACACGTACGAACCCGCATTCCGGGCGGCCATCGTGGAAGGCAAAGCGGGATCGGTGATGTGTGCCTACAATGCGATCAACGGCGAACCGGCGTGCGCAAACCAATACCTGTTGCAGGATCAGTTGCGCGGCAAGTGGGGTTTTCAGGGGTACGTGGTCTCGGACTGTGCCGCAGTCCGAGACGTTGCCGCCAATCATCGCTATCGTCCTACACAAGCGCAAGGCGCCGCGATCTCCGTAATTCGCGGCATGGACAACGAGTGCGTCACCTTCACTTCCCGCTTTGGCGAACCGGTCGAGAAAGCCTATATCGACGCCGTTCAGCAGGGATATCTGCCGGAAAGCGATCTCGATATCGCACTGATTCGCCTCTTCACCGCGCGCATCAGGCTTGGCATGTTCGATCCTCCGGACATGGTCCCCTACACGAAGATCGATGAGAAGGAACTCGACAGTGCGGAACATCGCGCACACGCTCGCAAGCTGGCCAATGAGTCCATGGTCCTGCTGAAGAATGACGGCCTTCTTCCGCTCAAGCCCGGGATCCGGAAGATCGCCGTGGTTGGGCCTCTTGCGGATCAGACGAGGCCGTTGCTTGGAAACTATGCCGGCCAGCCTACTCATATCGTCTCCATCCTCGATGGGCTGCACGCTGAGTTCCCCAACGCGACCATCGCCTTCGTTCCCGGAACACAATTCCTTCGCACCGATGGAGGCCCTGTTCCAGATGCTCTTCTGACTACTCCAGACGGCAAGCCCGGACTCAAAGCGGACTACACCGAGGGTATGCGACGCGGCCCGCCGGCCTCGGGCCCGCCACCTGCCCAACTCGTCAGCCGTACGGAGACGAACGTAAAGCTCACCGAGAGCGAACTCCCGAAAGAAGTCGCGGGAAAGAATACCTTTGGCGTGCAATGGTCCGGATTCCTGACACCTTCGGAATCTGGCGACTTTCTCCTTGGCATTCGCTGCGCGGGATTCGGCAGGCTTACGGTCGACGGTAAGCAGGTAGCGGCGGCGATCGGTGGTGGTACACGAGGACTCGTATCGGGCGCGGGCCGCGTTCACCTCGAAAAAGGTCGGAAGGTCGCGATTGAAATCTCCTACGGGACCAGGAACGCCAAGCCGCATTCCGAACTCTTTTGGTCCAAGTACAGCAGCGCTCCTTCGCCGGAAGCCGTCGCAGCAGCGAAAAGTGCGGACGTTGTCATTGCCGTCGTTGGAATCACCAGTCAGCTTGAAGGCGAGGAAATGCCCGTGAGCGAACCCGGCTTCCTTGGGGGAGATCGCACCAGCATCGATCTCCCGCAGCCCGAGGAAGATCTGGTGGAGTCTCTCGTTGCGACCGGAAAACCCGTCACCGTCGTTCTCATGAATGGTAGCGCTCTAGCCGTCAACTGGATCAACGAACATGCCAATGCCGTTCTCGACGCATGGTATCCCGGAGAAGAGGGCGGCGCCGCAGTGGCAGAAACCCTGAGCGGGAAAAACAATCCTGCGGGACGGCTGCCGCTTACGTTCTACAAGGGAGTTGACCAGTTGCCCCACTTCGAAGATTACGGAATGTCAAACCGAACCTATCGCTACTTCACCGGGAAGCCGCTTTATCCATTCGGCTACGGGCTCAGCTACACGAAATTCAGCTACAGCAATCTAACCGTGCCGCAACAGGGCATCGCCGCGGGACAGCCGGTCGAGGCAGATGTAACGGTGACCAATACTGGAAAGATTCCGGGCGATGAGGTCGTACAGTTGTACCTCAAGTTCCCGCCGGTTAAGGGTGCACCTCTCATCGCTCTTCGAGGATTTGAGCGAATTCACCTCGATCCGGGTGCAAGCCAGAAAGTTCATTTCGAGTTGAAGCAGCGCGATTTGGGCATGGTGAGCGAGGACGGCAATCCGATGATTGCTCCAGGAGACTACACCATCAGCGTTGGTGGCGGACAGCCCGACACCGGAGCGCCTGGTGTCGCAGGTCATTTCCACATCGACGGCCAATACGCATTGCCGGAATAGGATGACAGCGGAACGAGGCTACACGATTGAGCTGTTCGCCAATAAATACGCGACCGCGCTCGGAGGAATGCAAATCGACGTCAGGGCTGTGAACACCGTCGTTCTTATCTCAGACTTACGTTACGCAGTATTGCCGTGATACAGGAGTTTCCTGAATCGATTCACACAAGCCGGCCTATTTGTACCGATGCTCCCGAGCATGCCTTCGCCGACACTGGTTCGAGATGATGGCTGGAATAGTAAGCGCTGCAAGATGTGAGACGAACTCCGATCCATAGCCCCATGCGGAAATGGTAGCCTTAGCGACGTGATCCGCTCGAGCCGCGCGTCTCCCATTTGAATGGAACAGCCCTCCGGAGAGGGCTGTTCACATTTGGCGACGATTCTATTGCACTGTCAAACTGATGTTGAGAGCGTGGCTTACGGTACCCGAGGTTGCGGTCACCTGCAGCATCGTGGTGCCGGTCACCGCCTCGTAGAACGGCTGCGAAACCGATCCCATGTGGCTCGAATCGCCGGTGTATTTCGCCGTGATCGAGTGGGTGCCGACGGCCAGATTGCTGACTTGCAGGGTGGATTGCCCATTGCTGAGGTCTACGGCATTGGCGAGCGCTGTCGTTCCGTCGTAGAACGTCACGCTCCCGCTGGGAGCACTGTTCCCACCAGAGACCTGGGCGGTGAGGGTGACCGCGGTTCCTGAAGCCACTTTCGATTGTGAACTCTGCAGAAGCACGACAGTGGACGACTGAGCCCCATTGACACTGCCGCCACCGCAGCCGATCAAGAAGCCAAACGCTGCAATGACCATAATAGTCATCGCCAACGACTTCTTTCGACGGTCCGAAGCGCCTAAAAGGAAAAGGCCAAACGCGCCGGACATTCCACTGGCGATCAGCCATCCGACTCGGTTGTTCTTTGCCTGCGTCGTGAACGGCCCCTGCATGGTGACCGTCAAGTTCGATTGTCCCCCTCCGTCCGGAACAGTCGATGGCGAGAAACTGCACGTGGTCCCCGCCGGCAGCCCAGCAGCACAGGTCAGCGATACCGCTCCGGAAAATCCCAGGATCGGCGCAATCGTAAGCGCGCCCGTCGTACTCCCGCCAGACTGTATCGTCAACGCCGCAGGATCCGAGCTTACGGCGAAGTCCGGAGACGATACAACGATCGAGACTGGTGCAGTCGTTGCGGGATTGAAGTAGGAATCACCAGAATACTGTGCGGTGACAACGTTAGTTCCTGTGGGTAAGGCGACGCGAACACTGAGGCCGCTGTCCCCTTGTGCCTGCACGGGTCCCATGCCGAGCGCCGTGGTTATGGCTTGCGGTGTTCCACCATTGACAGCGCTGAAAAACTGCACCGTGCCCTGCGGCTGATAGTAACCGAACTGGCCGTAACTGTAGCCCACAACAGCAAAGTTGAGGCTTGTTTGTTGTCCGGACAGGACATAGGGCGCTGTTGTCGTAAGACTCACCGCCGAGTTGAGCTTTGCAATCGTGGTCGTGATCACCGGGCTCGTCGAGGGAGCATAGTTAGAGTCACCCTGGTACTGTGCATACACCTGAGTTACCTGGGCACCGGGCTGCTGCTCGATCACGCTGCCTTGTCCATTTACCAGATTCGCCATTCCGAAGAGATTGCCGTTTCCACTGATCAAGACTTGTCCGGTTGGCACCGGACCGCCCTTTGTAACGGGCGTAACAGTGACGATGTAGCTCAACGACTGCCCAAAAGCCACAGTGGCTGGGCTTTGTACAAGGCTCGTCACCGTAGCTGCACCAGCCGCTGGCGAAATCTGGAACTGGCTTGCGGAAGCGTAGACCGGATCAGTTCCCGACACCGCCGCGTATATGCTATCTCCGCTGTAGGCTGCGGTAATGTTGTGCTGGCCGGGTGTGGTGAGAGTAGCCGTGTAATTCACGTGCGCGTACCCACCGTCATCCACCATTGCGATGGGACTCCCCAAGGGCGTCCCGTTGTCATAAAACTGCATGGTTCCGGTTGGAAGCGTCGGAAAGAGTTGGTACGGAAATCCGATGGCCGAATAGCCCGAGAAAACGTCTCCAGTAAAAAACACCGGCTGCCCGGCGGGAACATTCCACCAACTAATGGTCACCCCTGTATAGACTTGTTGTTTCCCGATGCTTATCTGCATCGGTGCCGAAGTGCTCGAGTTGAAGCTATTGTCCCCAAGATACTGCACCGACACTGTGCTGGTGCCGGTCGGGAAAGTGTAGGGCGACCCCAAACCCGTGGAGATATAAGCTGTGCCGCTGGCATTCAACGGCGAACTTAAGATCACGTTGTTTCCGTTAAGAATATTGACTGTGCCAGTTGGAGATCCGTTTCCTGAATTACTTGCGACCTTTACGCTAAAGAAAATTGGGTATCCGTACTGTGGCGTTCCAGAGAACGGCACAATTTTGTTCGTACTCGGATCCAACATACTCAACTGAAATGAGGTCGCACTCCCTTCTGTAGCTACAGTCAGTGCTACCGGAGCCGAAACGCTACTTCCGAAGGTGCCATCGCCGCCATAGCGCGCGGTGAGGTTATAGGCGCCTCCCGGAAGGTTGCTCACCGGTCCCGAGTAGTTGCCAGTGGCATCCAGAGTAACGTGAGCGACGTCGCCGTATTTATCAGTGACGAGAGCGACGTCGCCGGTGGGAATGGAACTGCCGCCACTCGTTGGTGCGACCGCAATTCCAAGAGTGAGCGGCTGACCGTGGTTCAGCGTGGTCCCGTTTGTGGTGAGCGCCGTGGTCGAGCCTGCCAAAGAGACTTTACCCCAATTCGCAACCAGATTCGCTGCGTTGACTGTTCCAAGTCCGGTCGCCAGGTCATAGCCTGTGCCGGCGCTCCACTCGGCCGTTGAAGTTCCATATCCAGGAAGGCCGGGCACGCTGTTGCTTCCGATGGTGGTGTCGTTGAAGTTGCACGGACTCGATTGCGTCGGATTCGTCATGGTCGAGGAATCGCACGAATTACCGCTATCCATCGCGGCTAATTTGTAAAAAACGTAATTCGCTTGTCCTTGAAATGCGCCGTTCTTGTGTTCCACCAGCGCCATGATTCCCGCCATAGAAGGCGCCGATGCCGACGTGCCGCCGATGATGGAGGACTGCTCGAGCACGGTCTGGCCATTTACAGTCGCAGTTTTACAGCCACCCAAAAAGCAGAAGAGGTATCCGTCGTCATCCGGAGAGGCATTCAACGAGAGGTCGGGCGTGTCACGTACTCCGTCGTTAGGAACTCCAATACCCGTCTGCCACGAGGGCTTCGGATATCCCGCGATGCATGTCACGTTCCCTTGACTGTCCACCGAGGATTGGCTGCAATTGCTCGGTCCTCCGCCACCGCCATCGAGGTTGTAGTTTGTCTGGCCGTAGACACAATTCGTGCCAATCTGTGGCAGGGTTGGATCGCAACTCTCATTCCATGCTTGTTCGGGAATGTATCCGAATGCTGACTCGGACGTACCATCGTTGTTCGGAGACCAGTAGGTCGCATAGTCACCCGCTTCATTAAACTGAGTCCCGCCAACCGCAACGTTGAATGGAGTGGAAGACAATCCGTTGATGGTTGGCCCGTTCAGTGCCGGACCTTGTGGCTCCAAACCCGCACGCTGCAGATCGCCATCGCATTGAGCCGCGCCGACATCGCCGGTAGAAACAAAGACCGTGATGCCCTCCGCCGCGGCCTGCTCCCAGAGCGAGTTGTAAAACTGATTTTCCGTCGGCCCCATGAGCGCCTCGCACAGCCCATAGCTCAAGCTCACGATGGGAGACACCGCATTGTCCACAACATATGCGGAAGAAAGATCGATTCCATCCGTGGTGTCGGTGTTCGCGCTGGCAACGAAGTTAATCGTCGCTCCGGGTGCGACCGCGCCCGCCCACTCCACATCAAGTGAAGACTCCGACATGTCGTTGCCGCTAGGAGTCCCTGGGTCTGGACCGTTGACGATAAAGTTGGGGTCGTTTTGCGGCAATCCGAACACTTGTCGAAAGGTCTGCACATCGGCCAGAAGAATATCGCTGCGCCCCACTACCGCGATCGATATTCCCGTGCCATCGACGCCGCTTTTCAGCAGAGGCGATACGTTGTAGATCGTCTGGAAATCGCCCGGCGCCAAGTAATAGAAGTAGTTCCCGTTGCCGTCGGTTGTCGTGAAATCGGGATTGACCGGTACAAGCTTGCCCTTGTCGTTCCGTTTCGCGCTCATGATCTTCGAGTGCGCCGGTTGCTTCCGAAAATCGTTCAACGAAAGTACTCCACCCACTACGGGCGTGAGGGCCGCCGGTATTGAGATGTCGGTCGAATTCGCAATGTGCGTTTCTCCATTCGCCTGGAACTGATGTATGGATGTTCGGAAGGCGCTATTGACTTGATGGACCGTGCCGGAAAACTCGATCCACTGTCGCCCCTTGCCCACCCCGGTTGGATTCAATCCTTGCGACTGCAGCCACCGTTTCACTTTCGCAAGGTCCTCATCCGACGGCCCGAATCTCGCGGCGAACTGCTCGGGCGTTAACCATTTATGGTAATCCGCAGAATTTTTGTTGTGCTGGTTTTCAATCAGGCGCTTCACGGAAGCTTGTTGTTCAGAGCTGGGCGTCAATACAAGCATCATGCGCCGCAAAGAACGACTGCCATCGATCATGCCCAGATCGGTGGCATCCTTAATTGCTTTTGGCGTGGTTCCTGCCAGTGTTGCGCGTGCGGTCTCGTCGATTCCTTGTGTGACGCGGGAAGAGGGGGCGGGCGACTGCGCGGAGGCGAAAGGCGCAACGGAAGCCACAGCCAAGGAGATAAAGATGAGAAGCGCTTTTAGGGAAGTGCAATGCATCATGGTGTACTCTTCCGTCGTTTCAGATTTGTGCAAACCGCTATGACCAAAGATGTTGAGAGCTTACCGATCTGGTGGCGCTTGATGTGTCTTAGGGACGGCCGAAACAACCAAGCGGGATTGCGAGCACCGGCTAAAAGGCAGTCGATGCAGGCAGCCAAGATACTCGTCCAGCATTAACGTGGCAAGATGAGGGCCTCATCTTCTTTTCTTCTTTTTTTGTGATCGAATAAGCTGCTTATTTACAGATAGTTACGAACAGAATAGAGATCCAGTCGTCTCCCCGCTAAGCCCTGCAAGGGGCGGTGAAGCCGCTTTACAATCTCATCCGGCGCTGGAAAAATAGAATACATGGCCAAGGATGGAGGTCGGACATTCGCCTTTCTCGTGTTCGTATTCGATACTGGAACAGGCGAGCTGACGCGCGCGGGGAGGCGGTTGCATCTTCCCGATCAGGCGGCCAGACTACTGGCGCTTTTGCTGGAAAACCCTGGCATGATGGTGTCCAGGGAGGAGTTGAAAGCCGCGCTTTGGCCGGAAGGCGAGTTTCTGGACCACGACCGGTCCATCAACCGCGCGGTCAGCCAACTGCGGGCTATTCTACGTGATCCTTCATCGAAGGATATTCCGGTAATTGATACGCTCCCCAAGCGTGGCTACCGGTTCATGGTCCCGGTAACAGAGAACTCCGAACCCGAATTGGCGGTCGCGCCGTCGGCGGCTCAGTCCCTACCGGATGCCGGGGCCGTTACGGAACCGCAGCCCCGGGCACCCCGCCTTTCCCCCAAATGGAGCGTCTGGGCCGTGGGCGCCGCCGTGCTCCTGGCGGTAGTGGCCAGCTTCTGGCTGACACGCCGATCTACTCCGGTTCCCGACCGTCCACTTTCGCTGGGCATCGTTCCCTTTGCAAGCTCCGGCGAGGTTGCTTCCACCATGGCGGAGGAATTCCCGCTCAATCTCGCCGATGTTCTCTCCCAGTCGCCGGAGATCGAAATTCGCGCGGTTCACTCCTTCGACCATCTTAACGAGGACGAAAGCCAGATCCTTGGCCAGGCACATCAACTGGGCGTCGATCTTCTGCTCTTCGGGAAATTCACGGTCACCGGCAATCTATGCGTGCTTCGGCTGGAACTGGTGCGCAGCCGGGATGGCGTGCACCTCAGCTCGTTTCAGTACAGCGGCGCAAAGGAAGAGCTGGCCGCCATCAGCGACAAGGTAGAACAGGACTTCTTCGACCGCCTTCATTCTTATGAAAAAAGTGCCCGCCTAGGCCAGGGGCGCCCCGCTTCCGTCAAGGCGTACGCGGCCTATCTGCGAGGGCGCGCCTATCTTTCGCGGTGGACCGATGAAGCGTTGTTGCAGGCGGTCGACGCATTTCAGGAGGCGCTTAAGGAGGACCCTACCTATGCGCGCGCCTACGCCGATCAAGCCAGCGCGTATTTCGTTCTGGCTCAGCATGCCGGCGACGGCTCGGACAAATACATGGAAATGTCGCGTGCCTCCGCCACCAAAGCACTGGCGCTCAACCCTGCACTGGCCGAGGCCCACGCCATGCTAGGCAGGATCGCTCTCAACAAGGATTGGGACTTCAAAAGCGCCGATGTGCAACTTCATCGTGCCGTCGAACTGGACCCCAATCACGCCATTTACCGCCAATGGCTGTCGATTCTGTATGGACTGGAGGGCAAATACGATCTTGCTTTACAGGAAATCGATAAGGCCCACGCGGCAGACCCTGAAAGGGTGCCAGTGTTCTTAACGGAGATATTTCTGGCTGGTAGCGCGGGCCAGTTTGAACGCGCGGACCAAGCGGTCGGCCACCTGCTGCACATGATGCCCGATTGGCCCTTGGCCCACGAACAAGCGGCCATCAATTTATGGACTGAAGGCAAGTATCCACAAGCCATTGCCGAGTGGCGCCAGGCAGCGGTGCTCGACAAGATGCCGGATCGTATTCGTCTTGAAGACCAGGGCGCCGAAGCGTTCCGATCAGGCGGGGTCGCCGCTTATGCGCGCCTGCGGCTCCAGGCGATTGCGACCCGCAAGGGGATCAGCCATGAAGAAGAGGACTTTGTGCCAGCCGAGTGGCATGCCTATGCGGGAGACTGGGATCAGGTTCTGACGGAACTGGATCGGATGGTCACGCGCCATTCACGCGCCGCGCTGCTGATCGCCGCCAATCCAGCCTATGCGCCGCTTCATCGCGATCCACGCTATCTCCAGATCCTCGCACGAATGGGTATTCCGCTGACGACCGAGAGAATGTTCCAGGACTTGACCCCAACTTTGACCCAACCGAATAAGGCACAAGTTTCAGCGAAAGGGCAATTGGGGCATGGGACTGTCTCGAAGGGAGCTCATGAAGGAGTTCAAAGAGGCCGCGGTGGGGCGGATGGAGATGGGGGTTCCGGTCGCGGAAGTGGCGCGGGCGCGTGAAGTGAAATGCGAACGCGCTGCACCTGCCGAGACCGCGCCGTCCGCTTGGTGCCCCAGACTTGGAGCGCCTTCGGCGAGCAGTGGCTTGGTTTCTTACGATGACACCGCCCGGTCGGCTCGCGATTCGAATAAGCGGATTTGGACCAAACGGCGCTCCGAACGCGTTACGGGGATAGTGCTTACGTCGCGCTGTCGCCAAGCCGATCTTGCGAGATCACCTTGACATCGGTGCGCGGCCCTAAACTGCGGCAGCGGGGGAACCGATAATTGATTTCGGTTACGAAGCACGCCGTTCGACGACCGGGATCATGTGGCGCTTTGCGACAGCCTCAATTTCCGGATCGGTCAACGCCGAGAGGTCCGCGCTTTCGGCAGCGATGACCCGTCGGGAAATGTCGGGATGATGGGTCTTCAAGTATTCTTTCAAGAACTCGGCGGCATTGCTTTTTCCAGTGGCGTGACCGATCAGGACGACCTCATTCGCCGGAGCGATATCTTTCGCGATCTCCTCATAGAACGAATCCTCTTCGGGTACGCGCTCGCCCCGGTAGTGCGCTTCCTTTCGATGAATCAGATGATGATGAAAATTGTAAGGATCGTAAGGTTGCACCTTGCGTTCGTCTGCTGGACGACTTCCACCGAAATCCTGGTAAACGTGGGCGGCGTGGTGGTCGATGACGACAATCATCCGGTTGGGCTGGGCCGGTGCTTGTGGGAATGAACCTGATTTACTCGCATCCGGTCCGGCTTCCTTCAAGAATTTACGCAGCCGAGAAACTTCCTCCAAACCAAGAGCATGGGTCTGCGGCCTCTTGAAAAAGACGCGTTGGCTGCCGACGTGGAACACGAATTCATCGCCTCCATGCGGTTGGACCTCGCCCAGATGTTCGACCAGTTCGACAGTCTCGGTCCAACTTAGGTTATGGGGCAGCTTGCCGTTGAGAAGATTCTGGTACAGCGATTCGAGGTGCTTGCGCATGGTGTGTTCTCCTTCACAAAAAAGAGTTTCTAAGCTCGATCAACGTGCATCCCGAATGATCGTGATCAAGTCGGAGGTAAAGGGAGTATAGCGTCAGGTCTTCTTCGCCTTCGCGGGAGGAATCAGCGCGACAGCGGCCTCCGTAGTGAGCAGGAGGAAAGTGAATGTCTCCTGCAGGTAGAGACGGACCGCGGCATCGTTGTGGCTGAGATAGCCGATGGAGACGTCCTGCCCGATGTGAAGCTCAAAATCACCACCACGAGTGGATAGCACAAAAGCGCCGTCGATGGCGGGCGCCCAGATGATTTGATCTTTGACCAGCCGCCTAACGTGATCCAACACCGGGTATCCGTGGTCGCTGGTTTCGGCGAGTGCGGTGTAGGCGTCGGCTCCGAGGAGCACCGAGTAGGGGCCATTGACCCCGACGAGACGCAACTGGCTCAAGCTTTGAGCGATGGCATCGGGGTACTCGCGAACGTCGGCTGGAAGCGTCTTGATGGGATTGCTGGTGCCCTGGCGGATGCCTCCAATGCCGGCGGCGGCATATCCTTCGAATACGGCGGCGTCCTCGGCAAAGGCAATCTGCCGCGCAGCGTCCTTGGCCGGTTGCCAGTCGGAGTCGTTCGCGCCACGATCAACATCGTCGATACTTTTGCGATCCAGTTCGAACGGAACACGTAGCTCGACTAACGCCTTCACCTCTCGCTGGCTCGCGACGATGCCTTTCGCTGGTGCGGCGATTGTCCTCAGGTGGCCGGTGCCGATCGCAGAAAGCGCACTACCGGCCGGGCCCTTCAGGTCGACAACGCGCCGTCCGGCGAGATAGCGCTTGAGCGTCCGTGATGTTTCCTCTTCGATTTGAGCCCATGCCGAATCGGAAATGGGGGCAAGTTCACGATGGAGATTATTCATGTGGTACGTCTCCTTTGAGAGATCCGATGCCGAGCGAACCCTCACGCACCGATGGGATGGATGGAGAAGGTTCGACAGCCGCAGTCGCCGCAGAGGATTCCGCAACCGCAGGCTGGGTTTGGTCTTCGGTCACGTTGTCCAGAAATGTCGCCGACGGCACAAAGAACAAGTTTCCGGTCACGGCGCGGCTGAAGTCCAGCAGCCGGTCGTAGTTGCCGGGAGGGCGCCCGATGAACATGTTCTCGAGCATCTGTTCGATAGTGCGGGGCGAACGGCTGTAGCCGATGAAATAGGTGCCAAACTCACCATGCGCGGGCCGGCCGAAAGGCATGTTGTCGCGCAGGATCTTGATCTCTTTGCCGTCCTCGATGATTGTGGTGAGCGCGTTGTGTGCTGAGGTGGGCTTGACCGAATCGTCCAATTCGATATCGGAAAGCTTGGTGCGGCCGATGATGCGTTCCTGCGCTTCGGTGGAGAGCGCATTCCATGCACCCAGATCGTGGAGATATTTCTGAACGATAACGTAGCTACCGCTGGCGAACTCGGTGTCTTCGTCGCCGATGAGCACGGCCTCGGCTGCGGCAGCACCGCGGGGATTCTCCGTCCCGTCGACGAAGCCGAGCAGGTCGCGATCATCGAAGTAGCGGAAACCTTGAACTTCATCTATCGGCGAAATGGCGTCTCCCAGACGCGCCATGAACTGAGTAGCCAGCTCGAAGCACAAATCCATGCGCTTGGCGCGGATGTGGAACAGCAGGTCGCCTGGTGTGGAGACCGCATGGCGTTCCCCAGCACGAATCTCACCGAAGGGATGCAGTTCTGCCGGCCGGGGCTGCCCGAAGAGGCGGTCCCATGCGTCTGAGCCAAACCCCATCACACAGGAAAGATTCGCTTCCAGGTCACGAAATTCCACGGCGCGCACCAGCGCGGCGAGGTCTCCGCAGAACGAGCGCAGGGTGGCGCGATCTTCAGAGCCGGGATTGAGCGTTGCGACCAAGAAGATCGCGGCGCGAGTGAGCGGCGCCGCCACTGCCTGTGCGAGGGCAGGCGATCTGCCTGCTACTTCGGGCGTGTTGGTCGGATCGTGCTTCATCGGGTACCGTCGCTGGTGGAGCGCGCAGATTTCGCCCTCCGAGAATGCTACGCTCGACTCGCGTGTGAAATTTCGCCCTGCAAGCTTACCATCGGCCGCCAAAGCTGTAATCGCCTCACCTCCTCACGCACTCTTGCCGATGTGCTTTTCCAGTACGAGACTCCAGGGTCGAGATAAATCGTCCATTTCACTCCTGGATAACCTTCCTAGTCATACAGGAACGGCCGCTCTCTGCGGCTTTTCCAGAAGTAGCCGAGGATGATCACACTTGCAACGGCCGCGTACGCACACCATAACGACGTGAACGCGTATCGCTTGACCTCCATTACAACCAGCAGTATCGCCAGGTTGGCCGCGCCGAAGATTACCATCATCTTGATCTTCGAAAAAAACAGTGAGCCACAAGTTGCAATCACATAGAGCACCGCAACCGCTGTGTTGCTGGTGGCTTGATTTATGTATACGATACTGTTTCCTCTGACATACAGCTGTAATGGGAATGCCGTCAGCGCCCACAAAATATAGAGCGTAGTTGCTCCGCCAAGTATAAGGAAGGGCAGCATCCTGCGGCGGCTCTTGGCATTCGGCTCGAACAGAAGCACGCTAAGCGGCAGCAAAAAGGGAAGGAGCCCTTGCGCATAAAGCATGAACGCCGCGCCCATGTCGTGTGCCACCGCAGGCGAAAGAATCCCATCCAATCCCAGCCAGACGAATCCCTCCATAAACTGATGAACGGCGAATAGCATGGGAAGCGCTGCGAAAAGCAGTTCGCGCCGGTGCTTCACCTTAGTCAAGGTGACGACGCCGACGGCACCCAGAACCCCGCTGCCTACGAAGTTCGCGGTGGCTGAGAAACACATAGCTGGTCTATCCTCCGTCACGGAAATCGTGCAAATGTCTCCTAGGAGTTCTGGTTTCCTGGGTCGTCGTCGGCACTGAGGTATTCAAGTCCAAGCGGTCCTAGCGCCGTCACTTGCGTGACGTACTCACTGGATTTCGCCCAGTGGAAATGGGACGTATTGCCCGGCAGAACAATGACACTTCCGGGCGGATATGCCTCCAGCTTTTCCGCATTGAACTGATCGCCCAGGCCGATGTAGAAAACGCCCGAGATCACCGTATAGACACGATCCTCCGGGTGTCGGTGCGGCAGAAGCTTGACACCATGGGGTACCCGGACCCTGATCGTGTAGGGGCCTGCTTCCGATGGCTGACCGACAATGACAGCCAGGCGGACCGAAGGTGGGAACGCCGCGAAGGGCTTCCAGTTGATGTCTTCGGACAGGACCGACTTGAAAACATCTTGGCCTGGCTGATGCGCTTCAACCGCCCTTTGTCGCGCTCCCGTCATCACTGCTGTTGTCTCGTCTGGCATATAACGCTCCTCGTAATTTAGGTGCGGTACACATTCCCGAGCAGACACAGGAGAACGTCGAGGCTGCATGCTTTGTGGTTTCACTCGGCGGCGCAGCGCCGGGCGCTGGATCTCGAAGCACGCAGCGGTTCAACGCTTCTGGTACGGGTGAAAGATGTAGTCCTTCGCCTTCACCGGCGTATGGCAAGCGTATCCGCAGTCTGATGGGCTTTTGGCATCGGCCGTGAACTTATCGGATGCGGGGTCGTAGTCGAACACGGCGTATCCCCATCCGCCACTTTTCGAAAATCTCTTGCTGTCTTTTTCCATCACGAAAGCCTGGGAAAAGACGTCTGGCACTTCCACGGCGAAAGGGGCCTCGGTGCTCTTCTTCAACTTCCACTGGAGCTTGACGATCATGGACCCCTCCGGGAAAGGCTGGCCGCTAACGGGAACGCCGGCTTTATAAGCATTGATCATCGTTGGATTCGCGACGATCACCTTGAGTATTTCGGTGGTTCTGGCGGAGGAGACGTCAGCCCAGTCCTCGTATCCCCTGAAGTCCGAGAACGCAATTCCGCCCGGCGATACCAGCGAGTACTTGTCCTTGTCTTGGCTTTGCGCGCAAAGGACCACGACGCCCAGTACGGCGAGCACTGCCACGGCTGTCGCAACGACGGTAAAGCCGCGGACACGTTTCACGGCTCTGCGTGTTTTTATCCTTTGTTCTTGCCGTTCTCCCGGCACAGATTTCGTCGCAGGTTCAGACATGTTGTGTTCTCCTCACAAACAAAGTTTGCAAAGCCCGATCAACTTGCACCTTCAACGATTGCGATTAGGCCAGAGATGAGGGGAGTAAAACAATTGGACTATGGTATCGGCTATACCTTCGTATCGACCGCGCGGGAGGAGGTTTCCCTCCGCTTTGATCGATTATCAGTCTGGCTGGATGGAGAAAAGTTGTAGGCATGAACACATGGCAGTTGATACGAAAGTATTGGCGATACCATCGTCCAATTGCACCGCGCGTTTTGTTCTGGCTGAATGGTCGGGAGGAAAATTCCATGGCGACCGTGAACGCAACTGCCAGACTCACACAGATGAGCGCGCCCGCGAAACCCGCACAGATTCGCGTGACCCGACGGTCGCCCGCTTATTGGCGTGTCACGATCGACAACCCTCCGATCAACGTCATGGGTTCAGAAATGGTCAAGCAGTTCCAGGAAGTTATCAACGCTCTTGAGGCCGACGAGCAAGTCAGCGTCGTGGTCTTCGACAGCGCGGTCGACGCCTAATTCCTGAATCACTCGGATTTCACGGCCAAGATTGAAGACCTGACCTCTCTGCCTGAGGGCACCACGGGCTTGCCGCCTTGGCCGGACTTTCTTGTGCGTCTGACCCGCTTGCCGGTTGCGTCCATCGCCCTCATCCGCGGCCGTGCGACCGGCAACGGCAGCGAGATCGCGCTGGCCTGCGACATGAGCTTTGCCAGCCGCGAGAAGGCCATCATCTCGCAATGGGAGGTGGGTGTGGGAATGGTCGCCGGAGGCGGTCCCATGGCTCGCCTTCCCCGACTCATCGGCCGAAACCGCGCCCTCGAAGTGCTCTTGAGCTCGGAGGACATCAGCGGGGACCAGGCCGAGGCTTACGGTTACATTAATCGCGCTCTGCCCGACGCCGAGCTAGATGCGTTCGTTGAGGCGCTCGCGACGCGGATCGCCAAGTTCGACAAATGGGCGATCGCGCAGACCAAGCGCCTCGTCAACACCAGCCTGCCGCCGGATGTCGAGCTCGGCGCCGGGTGGGATGCGTGCATCGCTTCGCTCGGGCGACCTGCCGCACAAAATGGAATCAAAGTGCTGATGGAGAATGGCTTCCACAAACCCGGGGATGTCGAAAATCGACTCGGATACTACCTGGGGCAAATCGCGCGCTAGGTCGGCGCTCGATGCAAGTTCCGAACTCCTGGATGTTGCGGATGGGGCGCAGCTCGAAGCTGAGTTAGGTTGCCAGGACACGGAAGGAAAATTGGAAATGAAAAAAGACCAGCGCGGAATCAACCCCGCTTCGAAGCCGAGTGGCGATGGATGTGTCGAATGCCTGGCGTCGCCGGAAGGCTGGTGGTTTCATCTCCGTCGGTGTGCGAAGTGTGGGCACATCGGTTGCTGCGACAGTTCTCCGAACCAGCATGCGTCCAAGCATGCTGCGAAAGCGGGGCATCCGATCATTGCCAGCTTCGAGCCGGGTGAGGATTGGTTCTACGATTACGAGAAGCCGGGGATGATCAAGAGTGTAGCGTTACTTCCGCCACATTCGCACCCGGAGGATCAACCATCACCTGGACCGGCACAGAGAGTTCCGTCCAAATGGGAATCGCTGCTGCACGATCTGGCGTCGATCGCTTTCTAATGAATGGGAGGTAGCTAAAGGCGACGGCGAAACCTTTGACAACAAAGGGCTTCT